>Ga0265594_1000010_pt1 | contig 218694 bp, 204 predicted proteins | sample saktaG_11_FD_190147 | JGI IMG/M metagenome (GOLD analysis project Ga0265594, IMG submission 190147) | Saline water microbial communities from Sakinaw Lake, British Columbia, Canada - sak_2011_5_24_80m | ecosystem: Environmental > Aquatic > Non-marine Saline and Alkaline > Saline ...
CATACCCGTAGAGAAGCTGCGCGGCATACCTCAGCAAGGCATTGGTCGTGGCATGAAAGCGAGCAAGGAGTCAATAGTTGGCCTGCTGGTGGCTTTGCAGCGCATGGCAGAGAAGAAGTCCGTCAGCGTGCAGCAGCTTCGGCAGATGATCGAGCCCATCGCCGAGCAGGTCCGGGGTATCCCGGGTGTGGAAACCGAGATCAGAGAGTTGTTCCCGGGCACCCATCCCCTGCTCACAATTAAGGTGGATGAGGTAAAATTGGGGCGGAGCGCGTCTGAGGTAGTACAGAGGCTAAGAGACGGTGAACCGCCTGTCTATGCTATAGACATGCTGGCGCCTTTGGGCATGATATTTATCTCATCTGTAAACATGCTGCATGAAGAGCAGGTAAAGATCGTCGGGCAACAATTGTCCGCTGCACTTAAGAGTTAGCGGCTCTTGAGATACCATTAAGCGATGGTCAGGCTGAAATTGATTATTACTCCCAAGGGATTTAAAAGTAGCTTTGGCTTTACGCAGTGCTGCCGCACATTCCGCATCATAACAAGGAGGAGTCCATGGTAACGAAAACAAAGGGAATCGGTGATCTTTTCAAGGAGGTCATCGATAAGGGGCTCTGCACCGTGTGCGGGGCATGTGTGGGGGATTGCCCTTACATGGTTTTTTACCGGGGGAAAATACGCATGCTGGACTTCTGCAACAGGACGGAAGGGCATTGCTACGAGTATTGCCCCCGCACGTATACCGACATGGACGCCATCAGCAATAAAATCCACGGAGCATCCTACTCTGGCGACGAGATAGGCACAGCCAGGCAGGTACTCATGGCCAGGGCCGGCGATGTCAAGACCAGGACAAAAGGGCAATACGGCGGCGCCGTAAGCGCGCTGCTGGCACTGGCACTGGACAATAGCCTGATCGATGCGGCTATCCTGTCCAAAAATACTGACGATAAGTTGCCGTCCGGGTTCGTGGCCCGCTCGGCCGCGCAGGTGCTGGAAGGAGCGGGTTCCAATTATATGGCATACCCAGCCCTGGAGGCCCTCAACCGGATGCCTAAAGACAGCAAGGACAAGCTCGGCATCGTGGTCACGCCCTGCCAGGCGATCGCCCTGGCCAAGATGACCGCCAGTCCCCCCACGCAGCGCGTTAGCATGAGCAACGTCCAACTATCTATAGGCCTCTTCTGCACCTGGGCGTTGGCCTATGACAGGTTTTACGAGTTCCTCAAGAACAATGTCTCCCCCGCTAAGATCAAGAAGTTCGATATACCGCCGCCCCCCGCCAACAGGTTAGATATATATATCGATAAAGAGGTCAAATCCTACCCGCTGGACGATATCAGGAACTACAGGATGTCCACCTGTGCGTACTGCCTCGATATGACGGCTGAGTTTACCGACATATCGGTGGGCGCCGCCGAAGGGGTTGACGGCTGGAATACGCTGATAGTGCGCACGCAGAGGGGTTCGGAGATAGTGGACGCCGCTGTAAAAGGTGGAAAACTGGAGACGCGCGAGCTCCCCGCGTCTAACTTGAAGCATCTCAAAGAGGCCGCTCTTCTCAAGAAAACACGCGCTATGGCGGAGATCGTGAAGCGGACGGGCGATAAGAACGATCTGCTTTACCTCGGTATGTCCAAAACCGTGCGCGATAAGCTGCTGTCATAACCCGGCATTGCGACAGGAGGAATAGACTATGGCCAATATAGATATCAACGCAGCGGGACAAAGCCAGCTCTTCATAGGCAATGAGGCCATTGCGAGGGGGGCGCTCGAGGCAGGCATCGGATTTGCTTCAGCCTACCCGGGCACGCCGTCTTCCGAGATCATCGGCAGCCTGGCGGAGGTGGCCAAAAAGCAGAATATCTACGTTGAATGGTCCGTGAACGAGGCCGTCGCCCTGGAGGCCGCCGCCGCAGCGTCATACGCCGGCCTGAGATCGCTGGCCGCCATGAAGATGAACGGGCTGAACGTGGCCTCCGATTTCCTGGCCACCATCGTCCTCAGCGGCATCGGCAAAAAGGGACTGGTGCTGATGGTCGGCGATGACCCGGCCGCGCATTCCAGCTCGAACGAGGAGGACTCGCGCGCGGTATCCAAATGGCTGGACATACCTATGGTTGAGCCCGGCGATTTCCAGGAAGCCAAGGACATGATGAAATGGCTCTACGAGCTGAGCGAGGAGATCGGCTCCATCTGCATGCTGCGCAGCGTCACCAGGGTGGCCCATGCCCGCGGCAACGTCAGGCTGGGAGAGATACCCGCGACGGAACATAAAGCACGCTTTGAAAATATACTTGATCCCCGCAACACCATGCCCACCTCCATCATGACAATTCCCACACCGTTGCGGCACGCCTTTCAGCATATGAAGCTGGATAAGGCCAGGGCCAGGTTCGAGGAGTCATCGTTTAACAGGTACGTCGGCCCCGAGAAGCCCGACCTGCTGATTATAACCTGCGGCAGCGGATGGCTTTATGCTCAGGACGCCGTGAACACGCTCAAGCTTGAAAGCAGGGTGGGCATACTCAAGCTCGGCACCATCTGGCCCCTGCCTGAAAACCTGGTCAAGAAGTGCCTGGCAAGGGCTGACAAGGTACTCTTCCTGGAGGAGACCGACCCCTTCTTGGAAGCGACTATTATGGAATATAGCTCCAGCCTGTCCCTGGAGAGCAGGAGGAACATCTTTTACGGCAAGCATACAAGGCATATAAACGCCTTCGGTGAACTGACACCCGACGCCGTCATAAAGGCCATTGCGGCGGTGCTCGATATCAAGTATGAGGTCAGGGACGCGGCATATGTGAAGAAGATCGAGGCGGTGCCGCAGGATTACATAATGGAGCGCATGCTGACCTTCTGCCCGGGCTGCCCGCATAGGGCATCTTACTGGTCAATTAAAAATGCGCTGATGATGGATGGGCGGGGAGGCTTCGTTACGGGCGATATAGGCTGCTACTCGATGGCGCTGGGGCCGGCCGGCTTCTTTATGAACCGCACGCACCAGTGTATGGGCGCCGGATCAGGCCTGGCCAACGGCTTCGGGCAACTCTGGAGGTTCGGCTTTGACCAGCCCGTGATAGCTGTCTGCGGCGATTCAACCTTCTATCACTCCATCATGCCGGCGCTGGTCAATGGCGTGCACAACAGGGCGAATTTCGTGCTGGTTATATTTGATAACGGCGCCACTGCCATGACGGGGTTCCAGCCGCACCCCGGTACGGAGCTGACCGCCATGGGCGAGCCGGCTCAGCAGATCAGTATGGAGGCGATCTGCCAGGCCATCGGCGCCAGGGTCGAGATCTGCGACCCGTTCGATCTGAAGGCGACAACGGCAACGCTGCTTGACCTGCTTGAGCAGGAGCAGGGCGCCAGGGTGGCTATTATGAGGCGCCCGTGCGAGCTTGTCCGGAGCAAGAAGGAGAAGCCGCCCTATAAAGTGAAGATCGACCCTGAAAAATGCCTGGGTGACGATTGCGGGTGCAACAGGCTGTGCAGCCGCGTGTTCCGCTGTCCCGCCCTGGTCTGGGACCCCGTTGCAGGCAAAACAAGGATAGATGAAGTCATCTGCAGCGGCTGTGGGGTGTGCGTCGATATCTGCCCCGAGGGCGCCATTTCCAAGGAGGAGGTAGTGCTGGCATGAAAAAGCTGTATAAAGACCCGGTGAACCTCATTGTATCCGGCGTCGGTGGCCAGGGCAATGTAATGGTCTCGCTGGTACTGGGAAACGCGCTGGTGGCAGGCGGCTATTTTATCACCATCGGTGAAACCTATGGAGCATCCCAGCGAGGTGGTTCGGTGATGTCGCATGTAAGGATTTCGTCCGAGAAGCAGTTCAGCCCCCTCATCGCTGAGGGTCAGGGCGACATCATAGTGGGCATGGAGCCGGTGGAAACACTGAGGATGCTCAAGCAGTTCGGCAACATGAACGTCGTGACTATCGTCAACCCCAGGCCCATACACGCTGTCGACCTCATTGGCAGTGGGGCGGGAGCGTACCCCGACCTGCCAAAGCTGCTGGGACAGATAAAAGACCTGTCGGCTAAAACCTATGTAGTCCATGCCACCGACGAGGCGCAGAAGATGGGCAACCCCATGCTGGCCAATATGATATTGATCGGCGCCCTCTTGAAAACCGGCCTGTTGCCGCTGGACGAGACAGCCCTCGACACAGTGATCAAGGAGATGTTTCCTAAAGCTGTGGCGCCAAATATAAAGGCGCTGAAGGCAGGCATGGAGCTGGTAAGCATCCTGCGGTGAAAAATTCACTGGTGAAACATGCTAACCCAATAGATACTCACAATATCCAGAAACTCGACTCTGGCAGAGATTACTCGCGCGTAAAACTGACATGACGGCTGGTAAAAAAGTGGAGGCCCTAAAATAGTACAATTATTTTCCAGGTATTATCAATCAACCATTTTATACTCATGCAAGCGCAACCTTAGCATATATGTGCAGGTAATTCCAAGGTAAAGGCTGAGTAAATTGGCCTTGTATCCCAGCCTGAAAGGAAGGGGCCGGTCATATGACCGGCCCCTATTTTTATTTTGCAGCTCGACCTATATTAATGGCCTATTTCTTTTTGGCTTCTTCGTATAGACATGCATTGGTCAAGGCTGTACCCATCTGTCCTGCTATAGTACTCAGCAGTTCAACTTCCTCAGGGGAAAACTTTCTGTCGTGCCGGTTGCCAACGCAAATTGTGCCTATGACCTGGCCCTTTGCTTTCATGGGAACAATCAACATGGGATGTATTTTATCTTTCTGCACGCCGAGCCTGGTCAGCCTTGAGTCAGATGATGCATCTTCGACAATCAGTGGTTCGCCGGTGGCCGCGACCTGGCCGTTAAAACCTTCGCCGATCTTTATGTGGTCGAGTTCTTCGGCCAGTGCGGATGATATGCCATCATAAGCCACAAGCTTGAGGTCTTTGGCTTTTTCATCCAGGCTGAATAAAAGTATGAGGTCGGTAGCCAGAACAATTGCTATCTTGTCCTTGGCTGTCGCTATTACGATTTTGGGATCTAATGACTGGCTTAAAGCCGATGATACGATATTGAGGGTCTTGAGACGCAGCATATAGCTCTTGACCTCGCGGTTGCTTTCCTGCAATTTAGCCTGTACCGCTTCCAATTTCTGCTGATATTTCTGTATCCGGTCGTTGTAGATGCACAGAACGATGCCGATGATTGTGACCATTGACACCTCCATGATAGCATCGGCAGGGTGAGGTGACTGTACCAGTGCTCTCGGCAACATTGCTACGAGTGCAGCGGCTACAGTAACGAGTCCTGGCCACAGGCCAAATACATAACTGGCGTAAAATACAATAAGCAGGTAGAGGATACGTTCGAAAACGTGACGGCTAAGCCCCAGTGTCAGATCCGTGCCGCTGAGCAAGCCCAGTGACTCCCTGTATTGCAGCACAGTCACTAACGTGAACAATATCAATATGAGCCAAAAATGCGGGTTGGCCCAAAATCTTGCCTTGTCTCTCATGAAATATTCTCCTTAATCCGCTTTCTTTTCAAAATAAACGGCGCGCTAATTGATTGAAAGCTCGACAGACTACTGATTGGCCGGCGCTAAGCTAACGGTCCGGTTTATTTTTCAAGATGTGCTCATAGGACTTACCTCCTGGCTTCTTTAGTTCCTGATTACAAGTTAATGCATCCGGAGGCAGGCTGCATCGGTTATATTACCCAAAGCGCTTATGTAACTATGTAGTAAAATGAGTATTTAATAATGCGCATAAAACGTAACCTGAATAACCGCTTCATAAACGATAGCGCCGGTGCTAAAGGCGTATTTTATTGTGTGGGCTAATGCGTAACAGGTAGGTAGACCCTCTGATACGGTGTGTGCCCGAAGCTATGGCGAAAATGCATATTACCGGTAGCAGATTAAATCTTGAGCTGTGCCCTTAAGGGCGCCTGCGATTATAAGCCCGGCCGTTTATATGAGGCAGGAATTCAAAGAAGAGATATCCCGCAGTTGAAAAATATCATCGTGTGGCGCCGGTTGAGAAGTGGTTCAGTAGGTGACTATTAAGCAGCGAGCAGTTTGGCCACCTTCCTGAAATCCACGTTGCCGCCGCTGAATACGCAGACTATTTTGATCCTTGCCAGAGGGGCCCTCTTGACAAAAAGGTTTGGTAACTATACCATTTACATATGCTCAAAAAAAATGATATTGCCTTAGAGGCTACTGACCGTTTCAACCGGATCGTGAGTAAGTTTATACTCATAAAGCAGCAGCCACATGAATATGGAACAGGCGAGGCTCTAAGCGGCAGGAAGGTCCACCTCATTGCTGGTATAGGCCAGATGCCTTTGAGTACGGTTACTGAGATGGCCCGGTTTATTGGAGTAACCAAGGGGGCATACAGTCAGTTGGCTGGGAAGCTAACCAAGGAAGGATATATTACCAAAATGCGTACCATTGAAAATAATAAGGAGGTGCGGCTGATTCTGACTAAAAAGGGAGAGATAGTACGGGCTGCGCATGATGAATACCATCGGTGTTTACTAGAGAGTTATTCGAATGGCACGACAATTGATCAGATCGTAAGCTTCAACGATGTGCTGAAAAAGCTAGAGGCCTATGTGGATGATTATCTGGCTGAAGGGGGACTTCTGTAATGTTATGTAACAAAACAATATACCAATAGATGATGGTAACTATAGCACAACGTTTGGAAATAAAACAATATAGATAGTAGTGAAAGGAGGGGAAATGAAAGGTAAGAAATGGATTGTATTGGTCACCCTGGGAGTAGTGCTAGTCATAGTCCTAAGTCTGGCGTTTGTTTTTCGTCAGGAGCTTGTATTGCGTGTTACCGGAATGCGCCCCTTTGTAGAGGACCGTTTCCCTGGATGGGTGTCCAGTGGAGCCAATGAGGACGAACTCGATGCCACACTTAAAAAGATATATGATCCGGTAGGCAGCGGCCCCGGTTCCTGGGTTTATGAGCTTTCCAAACCGGCGGCCCAGCACGAACAGGCGGCTATGAAAGCCGAAGTCGCAGGTGACACAAAGACCGCTTTCCGCGAATACAAAACCGCCGCGACGTTCTATTATATCGCCCGCTTCCCGTTCGTCTCTTCGCCGGCCAAACAAGCAGCCTATGAAAAACACATTGAGTGTTATCTCAAGGCAGCTCGATCCTTTGATCCACCGCTTGAGGTTGTGCGCATTCCCTTTGAGGGGAAGGAAATCATTGGTTACCTGAGGATACCACACGGGGAAAAACCGCCGGTGGTCCTGGTCACCGGAGGGGTGGATGGCTGGAAGAGCGACATCGACTTTGTAATCGAGCCGTTGTTGGCTGAGGGGTTGGCGGTGTTTGCCATTGACATTCCTGGTACGGGTCAGAGCGCCTGGGCTTTAGGTCCTGACGTTGATAGGGTACACCGCCGTGCGCTCGAGTACCTGAAAACCAGGGACGACATCGACAGCCAGAACATGGGTGTGTATGGTGTGAGCTACGGTGGTTGGTTCGCGGTCAAGCTGGCCCTTTCAGAGCCCATGATCAAGGCGGCTGTGAATGTGGGAGGTCCGGTCGTCATTGCTTACACACCGGAAAACATTAAAAAAGTCCCTGATGTGATGGTGCTCACCATAAGTCACGCTATGAAAGTGGATATGCGTGGCAAGACAATCGAAGAGATAGCGCAGTTAGTGGAGCCTATGAGCTTAGAAAAACAGGGATTTCTTATCAACCCTGACCATCGAGCAAGCCTCCTAAGCATTAACGGTGATCAAGACAATATGGTACCGATCGAGGACCTTTATATAATCTCGAAGAAAGGTATAGTACAGGATGAGTTAGTCTACAAAGGTGACAGCCATTGTGCACCCCATAACCAGAAGGATTGGACGGTGAAGGCAGCAGCCTGGCTGAAAAATAAATTGTATCCTTGATTTCGCCCGATGCAGATACAAATGGATCGGTGACAGTTAAGACGCGAGAAGATTTACGACCTTCTTGAAATCCACGTTGCCGCCGCTGAATACGCAGACTATTTTGGCGTCTTGCGGGTCGGGAACCCTGCCGGCCTCTCTTTTACGAATTTATTTCAGTGCTGTGACTTCCACCTCGACCGGTGAGTTGCCCGGGATATCTTTTACCGCAACGCAGGTGCGCGCCGGCGGGTTGGACGGGAAGAAGGTCCTGTAGACCTCGTTCATGGTGTTGAAATCGGCCATATCGCGCAGGTAAACGGTGGCTCTGACTACCTTCTCCATGCTGCTGCCCGCCGCTGTAAGCGCCCTTTTCACGTTGCCCAATGCCAGCTCCGTGCCCTTTTTAATATCGTCAGTGATCATGATGCCTTTCTCTATATCGATGGGCGTCATGCCCGAAACAAAGAGAAAACCATTGGCTTCGATAATGTGGGAATACGGGCCGCCTTTGATCAGAAAATCGAAATCGTGGGCCTTCTTTTCCATGCTGCCTCCTTTAATCGAATACTGTTTAGGGTATTTAACAGCAATCCGTAAGCCGTGTCAATTTGACAAATAGAACAATTGTTCTTTATGATAGTAGAACAAATGTATTAAAGACTGTGAAAACAGGAGGCGCACGATGTTAGGTGAACTGCATATCAAGAATTTCGCTGTGATCCGGGATATCGCCATGCATTTCGTGCCGGGGTTGAATGTGATCAGCGGGGATGAGGGCACAGGCAAGTCGTTGCTGGTGGATGCGTTGGGCCTGTTGATGGGCGCCAGGGCGCCATCGGGTTTGATCCGTAGCGGCAGCAGGTCTGCTCACGTCGAGGCCATCTTCTGGCCGTCCGAGGTCACGGTCGGCATGATAAAGGGGATACTGGAAGATAACGGCATCGAGCCAGAAGCCAACGGTATGCTGCTTATATCGCGCGATTTCCAGGAGGGTGGCAGGAGCATTGCCAGGGTCAACAACCGGGCGGTGCCGCTTTCCCTGCTGAGGCAGATCGGCCGGCGCCTGGTGGATATACATGGTCAAATGGAATACCTTTCCCTGATGGATGCTTCCAACCAGCTGTCACTGGTCGATAAATACGGTGAGCTGACCGATAAGCGCAGGGAAGTCAGGCGGATTATCGAGGAATTGCGCGCCAGGGAGAAGGCCTTAGCTTCCATGGAACACAGGGAAAAGGATGGTTATATCGACCTGCTCCAGTACCAGGTGGACGAGATAGACGGCGCCGGGCTGGATGAGGTGGATGAGGAGGAGTTGCTCAGGGAGAGGGATATTTACCGCAGGGCAGGGGCCATCAGCGGGGGCTGTCTGGATGCGTACACAACCCTCTATGGCGACGACCGGTCGGTATCCGTTCTGATGCACAGGGCATTGACCTGTTTGAGGGGTATCAGTTCAGCCGATACACGCCTGTCCCAATTCGCTGAGGGTCTGGAGGGTGGGTTGTCCCTAATAGAGGAGACGGCGCGAGATCTGAGATCTTACGCTGAGAACGTGGAAAACAGCCAGGAAAAGCTGGAGGAGATCGAGGCCGGGATCGAGGCGCTTTCGGCTTTAAAACGTAAATACGGCAACAGCATAGACGCCGTGGCGGCCTTCAGGGATAGGGCAGCGGCGGAACTGCTGGAACTGCGCAGCGGCAAGGAGACCATGGCCAGGTTGGAGGTGGAGAGACTGGAGATGAAGGCTGAGGCAGGGAGGAAGGCCGAGGAGCTCTCGCTGGCCCGGCGCGGTTCTGCGGAGAAGCTGGTCAGGCTGGTCAACAATGAGCTCGCCGACCTCGGCCTGGAATGGGCCAGGTTCGATATCATGCTTTCGCGTAAAGAGGATAGGGACGGGCTCTCGGTGGCGGGCGGCAAAGCGTATGCCTACACGGGGGACGGCATAGACCGGCTGGAATTCCAGGTTGCCACCAACCCCGGCGAACCCGTCAGGCCCATGTCCGCCATAGCGTCCGGCGGCGAGACCAGCCGCATTGTGCTGGCAGTGAAGAGCGCGCTTAAGATAGCGGACCCCATCCCGACACTTGTTTTCGACGAGATAGACATGGGTGTGGGAGGCAGGAGCGCCGACTCAGTAGGACGGAAGCTGGCCAGCCTTGCCGGCTTCCACCAGGTGCTGTGCATAACACACCTGCCCCAGATCGCCTGTTTCGGTGACACGCATTTTAAACTGAATAAGGTCATCGAGGATGGAAGGGCATCCAGCACGGTCGAGACAATCGAGGGACAGGACCGTGTAAGAGAGCTGGCGGTCATGCTCGGGTCCGAGAGAAACGGCGGCGTCATGATGAAGGGCGCCGAGGCCCTGATAAAAAACGCCGAGAAATGGAAGAGCGGCGCCAGGGAACTGGTAGCCGCCTGAGAGAAGCAATGTAGGGGCGGACATTTATGCCCGCCCGCAAAGACAGGGCATAAACAAAAATGTCATTGTGAGGGACGAAGTCCCGCGGCAATCTTGAGGATTGCTTCGCTACGCTCGCAATGACCTGTGTAAGACGGACAAGACTGAAGATCTGTCCGTACAGTGTAGAATCCCTAAAAGGATTTTTTATACATGGCGATAATGGCCGGCCTGTCCAGCGGGACGGGGTGGAACTGAAGCCAGGGCGCCGTTTTAAGGGCATTGTCGGCCAGTATCTCGAAATCCGCCTCTTTCACACCGAGGCTGCACAGCCTTTTGTCCATGCCGACTTTGCCAAGCCAGCTTTGCGTGGCAGCTATGCCGTCGCTCTCTCCGAATACGTTCTGCCCGAGTTTCTTCACGCGTTCCTTGCGGACCGGCAGGGTGTATTTCATCCATTCGATAAGCAGAGCGGCCAGCCCGTCGCCGTGGGTCATATCGTAAAACGCGCTCAGCGCGTGCTCCATCCCGTGCAGCGTCATCAAGCCTGTACCGCCTCCAAGGCTGGCGAACTGCGAGCAGGCTATAGTGCTGGCCCATGTGAGCTTGGAACGTCCCTCGACATCATCCAGCCTGGCCAGGACATCGGGCAGCGCTTCGACCACCGTGCGCATGGAGGATTCGCGCAGGCCGTCGTTGATAAGCGTGGATTCATGTGCCGTGATGTAAGCTTCGCATAGGTGGCAGAAGATATCCACTCCGCCCTGGGCTGTCGTTTTGGCCGGAACTGTTACAGTCAGTGCGGGATCGACGATGGACACCGAGGGATAGGTAGAAGGGTGCATCAAGACTACTTTTTCGTGCTTCTCCCAGTTAGTTATGACAGCCCCGTTGTTGGCCTCGGACCCGCTGGCCGCCACTGTGGGTACAGCCACGATGGGAAGGGCTTTAATCTTGCTGTTGGCTTTGCCCTCGTAGTATGAAAAGATGGGCTCGCCTCCCGCAGCAGCCAGGGCTATACACTTGGATGCATCCATCACGCTTCCGCCTCCCAGCGCGATGACCACCTGCGCTTGTTTATCACGGGCTATCTTTGCAGCGGCGTCGATCGTGGACGTGCGGGGGTTGGGCTCGACCCTGTCGAAAATAACTGCAGCCACACCGTTTGCCGAAAGGTCCCCGTCCGCCTTATCCAGCATACCGGTGGAGCGCATGCTGCTCGATCCCGTGACCAGCAGAGCAACTTTGCCCAGGCGGGCCGTCTCCCTGCCCAACTGCGAAAAACTTCCCGGGCCGATGATAAACCTGGTGGGTATGTGGAACCTGCTTATCGCCATTTGAACTACCTCACTACTCTTTTAATTTGACATTAATGTAGCCCGTGTTAAACCGTTTGCCTCGCCTTTTTTGCTGCGGCCGCTGCCGCCTGCTGGATCTCACTTCGCTCGTTTATGGGCAGCATACAACCGCTGACGCAGGACTTCTTGCAAATGCCATCGCAGGGTTCAATATGCACCGTCAGGTCGGCGCCGCTCAGTTTTTCCCTGACTGCCGCTATCATCTTATCGGTGATTGCGTGAGAATCGCTGACCGTCATGGCCGGGTCAACCACTATATGCAGGTCAATAAATCGTGAGGCGCCGGATTTTCTGATACGCATGCGGTGGATGGAGCGCACCGTAGGATACCAGCTCTTAAGGTAATTTGAAAGCCAGTAGATCTCGTGAGCCGGCGGGCTGGTGTCGATGAGGTCCTTGATCGCATTCACGGTTAGTTTGAGGGCTGCCCGCAGGATCAGTATGGCGACAACTATGGCTGCCAGCGGGTCGATCCAGGTCAGGTTGACCTCCGGCCATAACCTGGCGCCCGCCCAGATGATTGCCAACCCCGCCAGCACACCCGCCGAGGTCCAAACGTCGGTGCGCAGGTGCCAGGCGTCTGCTATCAGGGCGGGCGAATCCGCCCTTTTCCCTACGATAAAGAGGAGTTGAGACACGACGATGTTAGCCACCACGGATAGGAGCATGACGGCAATGCCCCAGTCAATTGTCCCAAGCGGATGGGGTGTTATCATCTTATTGATTGCCTCTACCACGATCCAGACGGCGGCGATAACGATCAGCAGCGCCTCTGCCAGGGCGGATATATCCTCGACCTTGCCGTGCCCGAAGGGGTGCTCCGCATCCGGGCGCCGGGCTGAGATACGCACGGCAAAAAAGGCTATGGTGGATGCTATTAAATCCATGGATGAATGCGCGGCCTCGGATAGTATCGAAATAGACCCTGTCAGGATACCGGTTACCAGTTTCAGGGTAACGAGTACGCCGTTGGATGCCACTGAAAGCAGCGCCACCGAAGTTTTTTGTTTTTGAATATCCATCGTTAAATTAATAAGACCCCGCGGAACCTGTGTTCCCACGGAGTCATAGTCCGCTGCTTTTGGCCCGACCGCGCCATATATGCCCGGCTGCGTCTGTTGCAGGTTAAAACATTATAAGTACTATTGCATTTTACAGTCAAACTATATAGATCCGGCAGGCTGATAAGTAACGGCCATAAAAGTGCTCATGCTGTTTTACATTAGTGCGGGGGCTGGTATAATTTGGTAAATTTCGGGATCGTTTGTAGCAGAATGAGTATAACGGTTGAAAATATAGGTCGCCTGCGCTACTTCGCCGGCGTCGAAAATGACCGGCTGGCAGGTCTGCCGCCCCTTTTCACCCAGAAGTATTTCATCAAGGGGCAGACTATAGTTAACGAGGGGGATAACCAGGAGAACCTGCATTTCGTCGGCGCCGGTGTGGTCAAAATATATAAGACTTCCTCGGAGGGCAAGGAACAGATTATAAAGATTGTCAGGCCGGGCGAGTCTTTCAATGACGTGATGGTTTTCGGCGGCAGCTTCTGCCCCTACAGCGCGCAGGCCCTGGGCAATACCATTATATACTGGATCCACAAAAACGATCTGCTGTCTGTTATGGAGAAGAACTGGAGGATCGCGCACAATGCCCTTGAAGTTATTTCGGAACAGGCGCGTTTGCTGCTAACCCTGGTGGAAGACCTGTCTTTTAAAAACGTCACCGGGCGGGTGGCAAAGATATTGCTGCAGAATTCTGAACCGGGTCCGGAAGGTTTTCAACGGTTGACTCAATACGAGATGGCGGCCATGGCAGGAACTGCCAGGGAAGTGGTCGGCCGGTCGCTTAAGAACCTGGAGGACAGCGGCGCCATCAGCCTTGACAGGCACCGTATCGTTATCAAGGACAGGGGCTACCTGGACAGGCTGGCCGGGTTGAACTGAGGTGATTTCGGTCACATTATAAGGTACAGAGAACAAAGTATAATTATTAATGTAATAGACATTTATCGGAGGGATCAGACCGTTTGTCCATAATGCCCATTATCGATCAGGCCAGGTGTGATGGGTGCGGCCTTTGCGTTATTGTATGTAAATGCGGGGCACTTGTACTTAGTGGCAATACTGTAGCTATAATCGAGGTTGATAACTGCAGCTGGTGCGCCGACTGCGAACTTGTCTGCGCTACCGGTGCAGTGCAATGTCCGTTTGAAATTGTTGCTCTGGAAAGCTGACCGCGGTCCCCGCTTCGTAGTCCCGCCTGTGTGATCAAACAGTCATGATATTTGCCGCCACGCAACCTTTTTGACTGCTCGGACGTTTTACTATTTGCGACCTTAGTCGCTTACCGGCGGGCTTGCCCGGGCTAACATATAGTGGCATTGAAAGGTTGATTAGAGTTTACAGATTAATGATTGGATAATTGAGTTCCGTGAAGTCAATGATTGCGGAAGGAGTTTATAGATATGGCTAAGATGAAACAAGATGCAAAAACCATGGGAAAAATAGGTTTCGACTACAGGTGGTCGGACCTGGGGAGAAACCAGACATCAGCCGAAGCAGCTTTTGCCAAGGCGGATGTCGAGGATATCGTTTATCCCGACAACAGCAAGGGCGCTGATTTTGCAGAGGATTCAGTCAGCCTGTATATTGCAGAATGCAGCAAAACTCCTTTGCTCACATCCAGGGATGAGAGGATTTTGAGCAGCCGCATGGAGCTGGCTAACTATCTTTCCCATGTGGAGAAGCAGTTGCCCGCCGGTGCTTCCAGGAGATTGCTGGAGGCCGATATTGTCAGGGTTCTGGTATCACGACTGGTGGCTCACAGCAGCCTCTTAGAGCGGCTGCTAAAACATTACCGCTCTACCGGCGCGGTTACCCTGTCGATGAAGGTATCCGACAGCGTGTTGAGGAGCCATATCGACGATGTAATCAGCGAAGAAACAGCGAATTTCGTGGCGAAATCTGCACACATTGAGATAGAAGAAGCCCTGCAGGATATTACTGAGCTTTCCATAGTTACGCGCCTCATACCCTGGCAGATTACAGACGGCTATGCCGAGGTCAAGACGGTTGCCGAGCTGAAAGAAACCGTTGCCAGGCCGGAATTTACCAGGTACCTCGATACTATGAATGTAAAGCTGAGAGAGCATTTCGCGGCCCTTAAGAAATCGGGTCGTGAGGCTGCTGAACATATGATCAAGGCCAACCTGAGGCTGGTGCTGAGCATGGCCAAGAAATACAGGGCGCGCGGCATGCCTCTTTCCGACCTTATTCAGGAAGGTAATATAGGTCTGATGCGCGCCGTTGAGAAATTCGATTACAGGCGCGGGTTTAAATTCAGCACATATGCGACCTGGTGGGTCAGGCAGGCCATCAACAGGGTGATATCTGACCAGTCCAGGACCATCCGCCTGCCCGTGCACACGGTTGAGACCATTACCAAAATGAACAATGCCCGGCAGAAGCTTCTGCAGAAACTGGGCCGCAAACCAACCAGCGACGAGATCGCCACCGAGATGGGGGTGGAAACAGATAAAATAGACTGGCTGGTGGGCATACTTTACGCGGAGCCGGTGTCGCTGGATATCCCTATCGGTGACGATGAAAGCCAGTTGAGCGACTTTATCCAGGATGAGGTCAACCCGGCGCCGGAGGACGAGGCTGCCAACAGCATGCTCAGGCAGCAGTTCAGGGACGTCCTGTCATCGCTGACCGACCGCGAGCGCAGGATCATCGAGATGCGCTATGGCCTGGATAACGAGCAGGGCCTGACACTCAAAGAGGTTGGGCACGAATTCGGCCTGACCCGTGAGAGAATCAGGCAGATAGAAAAGGAAGCGCTGGCCAAGCTCAGGCACCCCAGCCGCAGCCGCAAACTGATCGATTATTTAGCTTAGGGCGCACGGTTATAAAACGATTCGAACACTCGCAGCGTTTGTAATGCTGCGAGTGTTTGTTTTATGCTTAGTTGCCGGTGAGGCAGAATGCTTGGTAGATTGAAAGATGTATGGATACCTGTATTCTTGTAGTGGAAGATGACGATACTCTGAGGGAGTTGCTCAAGTATAACCTGGAGAAGGAGGGTTACGGCGTATTGACCGCCGGGGATGGAGGTGAAGCGCTGGAAACGTACCGCAGGGATAAGCCCCGGTTGATCATCCTGGATATTATGCTGCCGGTTATGAGCGGCACGGAAGTATGCAGGATAATCCGGGGGGAATCGCAAATTCCCATAATCATGCTTACGGCAAAGTCGGAAGAAGTCGACAGGGTCGTGGGTCTTGAGCTCGGGGCGGACGATTACGTCGCCAAGCCGTTCAGCATGCGTGAATTGCTTGCCCGCATTAAAGCCGTGCTAAGGCGATCGGAAGCCGCAAAGGTCATGGGAGTGATGCCTGCCGCGAAAAATGAATTTCTTGAAGCCGGGGATATCGCAGTTGACCTTAAAAAACACGAGGTCCGACGTGCAGGAAACATGGTGGAATTGAACCCCAAGGAATTTGAGCTGCTGGTTTTACTGTTGAGCAACAGGGGGCAGGTTATCAGCAGGGAACAGATATTGAGAAAGGTATGGGGTTATGACTATATCGGCAATGACAGGACGGTCGACGTCCATATACGGTGGATGCGACGCAAACTTGAGACCGACCCCGATAATCCGCGTTACCTGGTTACGGTCCGCGGATATGGCTATAAATTTGCCGGCTGATTACACACGCAGGCAGAGGCATATTAAACATGTCTGACACAGACTATTTATACACGTTATCGTTGATTGAAGAGGGCATATTCGTGCTTGACGAACGTCGTGAGATTAAATATATGAACCATGCTGCTGCCCATATATTCAATTTCAGTGTTGTCAAAGATAGGAACCTGGCGTTTATCGAGGTTGTGAGAGACTACGAATGCGATGCTCTGGTGAAAAAGTGCATAAATACAGGCGATATCCAGACTGCAGCTATTAAAATACGCGGGAAAAAGCAGTACCTGGATATAAAGGTCAGTCCCGACAAGGAAAGCCGGAATTACATCGTAATTGTAAAAGACCTTACGGAGAAGCGCCATCTTGAAGAGATACGCAGGGATTTCATATCGAATGTTTCCCATGAGTTCCGCACTCCCATATCTTCTATCAAGCTGATAGCCGAGACCCTCATTGACGGGACGCAAAAGGATAGCGAAGTGTATAAAGATTTCCTGCTTAAGATAAATGTTGAGGCGGATAAATTAGCGCATATGACAAATGAGCTGACCGAATTGTCGATGATGGAGAATAATGAAACAACACTTGATATGAATGTGTTGAAGATCGATGACCTGGTCAGGCAGGTAGTTCAGCGTTTGCAGGCGAAGTCCGACAAAAAGGGTTTGACATTGAGTCTGGATATCGAGCCGAAGTTGCCTGATCTTGTCATCGATCAATACAGGATTGAACAGGTATTGCTGAATATAATACACAACGCTATAAAATTCACGGACTCCGGCGGTTCTGTAAAGACCTCCGTGAAAAAACATGATAACAGTGTCCTGTTCGCTGTGAGTGATACGGGCATCGGCATACCCGCCGGTGAACTGTCGCGCATTTTCGAGCGGTTCTATAAAGTCAATAAGGCCAGGGATGATGAGGGGACCGGTCTGGGACTGGCAATTTCCCGGCATATTATCACTGCTCACGGCGGCAAAATCTGGGTGGAGAGTGTGGAGGGCAAGGGGTCGGCTTTCTTTTTCACGCTGCCCGTCGGCGCCTGAGCCTTAAACATCAAGTTTTAACCTAAATTTAACATTGGATTAACGCTCCTTTTATACAGCGGCTATAGACTTTACTTAGAGGCATGAAAATACCACGTAAAATATTTAAGAAGGAGAAAGCATCTTGAACAAATGGGGTAAAAATTGTTTTACACCCGTAGCCGCTGTACTCATCGCAGCAGTTGCGCTGGCAGGTTGCGGCTCGCCGTCCGGCAGCCCTGCATCTGAGACGGCGACCACGGCGAAGTCTGTCAATCTCACAGGCGCGGGGGCAACCTTTCCTGCGCCTCTCTACACGAAATGGTTTGATGAATACAACAAGCTTACCGGGGTAAAGGTCAATTACCAGCCCATCGGTTCCGGCGGCGGCATCAGCCAGATCACGGAGGGAACGGTTGATTTCGGCGCCAGCGACGGTATCATGAGCGAGGCGCAGGTCACCAAGGCGGAATCAAAGAGCGGCCCTATCCTGCATATACCTATGGCCAGCGGCTGTGTCGCCGTCATATACAACCTTGCGGGTATCGGCTCAGGCCAGCTTAGACTCTCTGGTGACGTGCTGGCCGATATCTACCTGAAAAAGGTTGTTAAATGGAACGATCCGGCGATAGCAGCGCTCAACCCTGACCTGAAATTGCCCGACGCTGCCATAGCTGTTGTCTTCCGCTCGGACGGCTCAGGCACAAGTTATATATTCACCAATTACCTGTCCAAGCTCAGCCAGGACTGGAGCTCACAGGTCGGCAACGCCACGTCCGTGAAATGGCCCGGCGATATCGGTGGACAGGGCAATGCCGGCGTAGCCGGCCAGGTGCAGCAAATCCCCAACTCCATAGGATATGTGGAGATGGCGTACGCCGAACAGAACAAACTGGCCTGGGCCAGACTTAAGAACGCCGCGGGCAACTTTATTGAACCATCATTGGAGGCGACCACCATAGCAGCCGAGGGCGTCACTCTTCCCGATGATATGAAGGTGATGCTGACCAATTCCGCTAATCCGGATGCATATCCCATCGTCGGATTAACCTGGATACTGGTATATGTCAACCAGAAGGACAAGGACAAAGGAGAGGCCCTGACCAGGATGCTCTGGTGGGCAATCCATGAAGGCCAGCAGTATACCGGGCCGCTTAGCTATGGCAGCCTGGCTGCCCCGGCGGTATTAAAGGCCGAAAATGCCATTCTCTCGATAAAGTACCAGGGACAACCTTTGATCACCCGCTGAACGGGTGACAGTTGAGTAATTTATCTTGGGAATGCGGGAAGGGTCCACCTTTCCTGCTTTTCCTCTTTATTGAGTTTATAATAGGCGATTGAAAAATATGGATAAGGGCAGACCTGATACATCCATTTCCGCTGATATGAGCGATAATCGAAATGTAAGCCGGACACGCTTGGGCGACATAATCTTTTCCCGGCTGACGCTTTTCTTCGGACTTTTAATTGTCGCGATCCTTGCCGGGCTGCTTGTCGCCCTGAATTTCGACGCCTGGCCCGCTATCCAGAAGTTCGGGCTCTCCTTCCTGACATCCATCGAGTGGGATCCGGTGAAAGAGGAGTTCGGAGCGCTGCCTGCTATCTATGGCACCCTGCTGAGTTCGTTGATCGGCCTTGTCATCGCTGTGCCCATCAGCCTGGGCTCAGCCATATTCTTGAGCGAGCTTGCCCCGCAATGGATGCGAAAGCCGTGTTCTTTTCTCATCGAGATGCTGGCAGCTATACCGAGCGTGATCATCGGTTTGTGGGGATTATACGTAATGGTGCCCTTTATCAGGAGCCCTGTTGAGGCATGGCTGGGAAGCAACCTGGGATTCCTGCCCCTCTTCCAGGGGCCCCCGTTCGGTGTCGGTTTTCTCTCCGCCGGTATCATCCTGGCGATCATGGTTATACCTATTATCACGGCGGTCAGCCGTGAAGTTGTGTGCGCCGTTCCCCTGACCCAGCGCGAGGCTATACTGGCTTTGGGAGCAACACACTGGGAGATGATTACCAGGTCGGTACTGCCCTATTGCCGCTCCGGATTGGTGGGCGCCGTAATGCTGGGGTTGGGCCGCGCCCTGGGCGAGACCATGGCTGTGACCATGGTAATAGGCAATGCCTATGCGCTGTCGCCGTCGCTGTTCTCCCCCGGTGCCACTATCGCCAGTAAAGTGGCAAGTGAATTCAATGAAGCGTCGGGGGACCTGTATATAGGCAGCCTGATAGAATTGGCCCTGGTGCTTTTTGCTATCACTCTGGTTGTCAATATAATGGCCCGCTTGATGGTATGGCGCACAGTATCTGTCAGGGGGACCGGCGAATGAAGACGCATGACGGCTATTTCAGCCGCAAGCAGCTCAGCCGGTTGATGCTCGTCCTGTGCGGATGCGCCGCCACCATAGTCATAGTAGTTCTAATACTGATTCTTGGCTATACGCTGGTCAACGGCATATCTTACCTGAACCTGGATTTTATAACGCAGCCGTCCAAACCGGTAGGCGAGGCCGGGGGTGGGATGAGAGATGATATCTATGGCACCTTCATTTTAGTCGGACTCGCTTCGGTCATTGCCCTGCCCATCGGGCTGATGGCGGGCATCTTTATCGCCGAGTTCGCCGGGCCAAGGGCGGCCTCGGCTATACGCTTTGCAGCAGATATACTGGCGGGCGTGCCCTCGATTATCGTCGGTGTGTTTGCCTATGCCATATTGGTACGTCCTATGCACAGCTACTCGGCACTCTCTGCCAGCGTTGCCCTGGCGATCATCATGATACCCGTAGTGGCGCGCACGGCCGAGGAATCGCTGCGGCTCGTTCCTAATTCGCAGCGCGAGGCGGCAATGGCCCTTGGTATAAGCCGCTGGCGAATGACCCTGGGTGTGATCGTGCCCGGCGCTGTCACCGGCATAGTCACAGGTATCATGCTTGCCGTGGCACGTATCGCAGGGGAAACGGCGCCGCTGATATTTACTGCCCTGGGAAGCGCCTTCGGCGTACAGGGGTTGACCGAGCCGATCGGAGCTTTGCCTTTGCAGATATACCGCTACGCCCTGTCTCCATACAGCGACTGGCAGAAGCAGGCCTGGGCTGCCGCCTTCCTGCTGGTCATACTCGTACTAGGCATAAACATTATTGTGCGCCTGGTCAGCAGCAGGAAAAGGATATAGGACGTGTGGAAGTAAGTTAAAGGACACAGTACTATGATAAACAATATAACGGGGCAAAATATGAAGATGGAAACCGCGGTTAAAGGACACAGTGATGCGCTGAGGCCGATGAAATGCGCATTGACGGTGGAAAAACTTAACGCCTGGTATGGCAGCAGGATGGCTATCCAGGATATAAGCATGGGCATAGGGGCCCAGCGCATCACAGCCCTGATCGGTCCATCCGGGTGCGGCAAGTCGACATTTATCCGCTGTCTGAACCGCATGCACGAGGTAGCGGAGGGAGGAAGGGTGACCGGCCGGGTGTTGATGGACGGCCAGGATATCTATGCTCCCCAGGTCGACCCGGTTGCCATCCGCCGCCGTATAGGCATGGTATTTCAGAGGGCCAGCGTTTTCCCGACCATGTCCATCTTCGGCAATGTGGCGTCAGGAATAAGCCTGACACGATTCTGGAGCCGGCGCAGGGATTTGCATGGCGTTGTCGAACTCAGCCTGAAGAAGGCGGCCCTCTGGGAGGAGGTGAAAGACAAGCTGGACCAGCCGGGCGCCTCGTTATCGGGCGGCCAGCAGCAGCGCCTTTGTATCGCGCGCGCCATCGCTATTGAGCCCGAAATCATATTGATGGATGAGCCGTGTTCGGCGCTGGATCCTATCTCAACGCTCAAAATAGAGGAATTGATGCGGGAATTAAAGAGAGATTACACGGTTGTCATCGTTACGCATAATATGCAGCAGGCTGCGCGCGTATCGGACAACACGGGTTTTCTGCTGCTGGGCCAATTGATAGAATATGCGCCGACAAAGGAAATCTTCACGGTACCTAAAGATAAACGAACCGAGGATTACATCACCGGGCGCTTCGGTTAAAGGAGGTTGATTATGCCGAGAGAATCTTATCACAGGAATCTTCGCGAGTTGCAGGACGAAGTGCTGGTCATGGGGAGCATGATCGAGAAAGCCCTCGAAAGGTCCATGCTGGCCCTCAAAGGACGCGATCTCGACCTGGCTAAACTGGTCATTGCGGATGATCAAAACGTGAACAAAAAGCGTTTTGAGATCGAGGAGAAGGCCCTGGATATCATGTCATGCCAGGCGCCCATGGCCAGCGACCTCAGGATCCTGCTGGCCGTCCTGTTCATCGTTACAGACCTTGAGCGGATGGGCGACCATGCTGCCGGCAATGCAAAAATTGCGCTGATGATAGGCAATGAACCGCCCCTCAAGCCGCTGATAGACCTGCCCAGGATGAACGACAAGGCTATTGATATGCTGCACCGCAGCTTAAATGCGTTTATCACTAATGATGCGGAGGCGGCCCGTGTAATTGTGCCGGAAGACGACGAGATCGACAACCTGTATGACCAGGTCTTCAGGGAGCTGCTGACATTTATGATGGAGGACCCTCGCACCATTACCCGGGCCACCAGGCTGATATGGGTGGGGCATAACCTGGAAAGAACGGGCGACAGGGTCACCAATATCTGTGAACGCGTGGTATTTATGGTTACCGGCAAGATGGAGGAGATGAACATATCCACGTATTAGCGGACGGGTTTACGAGGCCGCCCTGCTGCCCGCAAATACAAAAATGTCATTGCGAGGAGCGCAGCGACGAAGCAATCTCACGGCATTACGGCGGACGATGGGATTGCCACGCCCTTCGGGCTCGCAATGACGGGTGCGCCCGCAGGATGGGTGTCGCCGGGATTTTATTCTTCTTCTTTGCTGACCAGGATACGTCCGTCCACCACCAGGTAGAACTGGCCTTCCGGCAATACCTTGACCGGGTTTAAGTCCATCTCCAGTATCTGCGGGTGATTCTCGGCCATGGCGGAGATACGAAGCAATAGATCCTCGATGGCCGGGATGTCGGCCCGCTTCGAGCCCCTCCAGCCTTCAAGTAGCTGGTAGGCCTTGACCGCCTTGATCATCTCATGTGCGTCGATGTCGGTCAACGGGTGGATGTTGAAAGTGACATCCTGGAAAAGCTCCACGTAGACTCCTCCCAGGCCGAACATCATGAGAGGGCCGAAGGCCGGGTGCTGTGTGACTCCCACGATCACCTCAACACCCCCCTGCACCATCTTCTGAATGATCACACCCTCCATCTCGGCGCTCTTGCCAACCCCTTCCAGGTTCTCCCTGATACGCGTGAAGGCTTTCTCTACCTCGTCCCCTGCCCGGCAGTCGAGGATGACGCCCTCTACGTCGGTCTTCTGGGAGATGGAGTGGGAGAGTATCTTGACAGCCACGGGGCACCCGATCTCCTCCGCCGCGGCTACGGCCTCAGAAGGCGTACTGGCCATCTTCAGGGTGACGAATTTTATGCCGTAGCACTCAAACAGCCCAAGGATGGATTCGGCATCCAGCCATACCTGGCTCCGGCCCGATTTTTCGATGGCTGAACTGATGATATGGTCAGCCCGCTCCTTGTCGATATCAGGGAACTCGGGTATCTTGCCGGAAGGCCTTTTCAGACGCTGGCTGAACTCCACGGCGCGCGACAGGGCGCTGGCGGTAGATTCGGGGAAAGCGAAAGAGGGCACGGACCTCTTCTCATGCGGGCCTGGCTCGATCCCGGCGCCCCTTAGGCCCAGGAAAGACGTGACAAGCAGTTTGCCGGATTCGCGGTACAGCGGGGCTACCTCTCGGATAACGGTAGAGAATTCCTCGGACGGCTTTGTTACGGGGGCTATGTATATGACCACCACCATGTCCACATCGGCGTCCTTGAGCAGTAGCTTGAGGGCGTCCCCATACTGCCCTATGGAGACCTCAGGTGACATGTCAATGGGGTTCGACACATTGGCCCGCGACGGCAACATGGTCTTGAGCTGTGAGGTAGTTTCATTGGAGAGAGGTGGAACCTCGAGACCCCTGCCCCGGCACGCCTGGGCGGTCAGCAGCGCCGGACCTCCCGCATTCGATAGAATGGTCACCCTGTTGCCCTGCGGCAGCGGCTGGTTGGCCAGCAGGCTGCCCGTGTCGAAAAGGTCCTCCAGCGTGTCCGCCCGCAATATGCCCGCCTGTTTGTATAGCGCGTCCGTGGCCGCCTGGTCGGTGGCCATGGCGCCGGTATGTGATGTTATTTTCCGTGTTTGAACTGCGCCGCGGCTGCCGGTCAGCGAGATGACCGGTTTCTTGGCCGTAATACTTCGCGCGATGCGCGTGAATTTTCTGGGGTTGCCGAACGACTCCAGGTAAAGCAGCACGACGTCGGTATCCGGATCGTCCTCCCAGTACTGCAGCAGTTCGTTGCTGGATATGTCGGCCCGGTTGCCAATGCTGACAAAGGTGGATAGGCCGATGTTCAGGCTGGTGGCGTACATCAGGATGGCAGACCCCAGCACACCGCTCTGGGTGGCGAAGGCTATATTGCCGTGGGGCGGCACCACATTGGAAAAAGTGGCATTCAAATTTATCTCAGGATTGGTATTTATCATCCCCATGCAGTTGGGACCCAGCATGCGCATACCATAGCTGCGTATGGTGGTAAGCAGCTTGTTTTGCCTTTCAATCCCATCGCCGCCGATATCGGCGAAGCCCGTGCTCAGCACCACGACGCCCCTGGCGCCTTTGTGTGCGCTCTCCTCCACTACCTGCTGGACTTTATCTGCCGGTATCGCAATTATGGCCAGGTCGATGTCTCCCGGTATGTCCAGGATCGAGGGGTAGGCCTTGATGGCCGCTATCACCTCGGCATTGGGATTGACAGGGTAGACTACGCCCTTGAAATCCTGCTGGATGAGATTGCGGAAGACGAAGTTGCCGATGGTATTGGGTCTCCTGGAGGCGCCGATGACCGCTACCGACCTCGGATTGAGAAAAGCCCGCAGGGAGGCGATGGATGTGAATTTCTCGCGCTCAAACGACTTCTGCTCGACAATCTCGGTGGGGGCCAGATCAAGCAAACCAATATAAGTCGTGCCCTGGTATTGCCTCTGCATGGTGAAGCCGCTGTTGATTAAAACGTTCATCATGTCCTTGTTCTCTGCCAGCACTTCGGCTTCGAACAAATTCATGCCCTTGTCGCGTGCAATGAAGGCGAGTTGGTCCAGTAGATGGGTGCCGATGCCCAGCCCCTGGTACTTGTCCTCCACTTCGAAGGCAATCTGCGCCCGGTTGGCCCCGGGCTGCCTGGCGTAGCGACCTACTGCGATGATGCGTTCATCAGGTCCCTCGCCCAGTGTCCCCACCAGCGCAAAGGTATCGACGTAATCCACCGTGCAGAAACGGCGCGCCTCCTCCTTCGACATGTGTGTCAGTACATGGTGGAAGCGCAGGTAAATGGTCTGCTTGCTCATGCGGCTGAATAGCGCCAGCAGCCTTTCCTCGTCCGACATCACGATGGGGCGGAGGTGAAGGCTGGAGCCGTCCTTGAGGGCTACGCTGATCGAATACTTCTCGAAGCTTTTACCGTCCAGGCCCGCCGTCATCGATATGCTCCTTAAAACACCGCTGCAACCAGCCTATATTATACAGAAACCGGTGAGATGGACACCCTGGCATCCGCCGCCACGCAACCTTCTCCAACGGGCATGGCTATCACGGGGTTGAGGTCAAGCTCCTTTATCTCCGGTATCTCCTCAATCAAGGCAGAGATCCTCAGGAGCAGGTCTTCGACGGCCGCGGTATCAGAGGGCGGCGCGCCCCTCCAACCGGCCAGTATCTTGTGCGCCTTGAAGGAGGCGATCATATCCCTGGCATCGTAATCAGTCAGCGGGTGGATCCTGAAATCCACGTCTCTGAACAGTTCAGTGTATATCCCTCCCAGGCCGAACATTATGAGCGGTCCGAAAAACTTATCCTCTGTGACGCCCACAATGAGCTCAACACCGCCCGTGAGCATCTTCTGCACCGTCACGCCCTGCATCTCCGTCCTGCGCGAGATCTTCCCCAGGTTTTGCTCGATCTGGCTATAGCCTCTTTTTACTTCGGCCGCGGAGCTCAGGTTCAGTATCACCCCTCCCACATCGGTCTTGTGCGAAATCGTTGACGAGAACAGCTTCAGCGCCACCGGGTAGCCTATCCTGTCCGCCATTTTGACCGCTTCCTGCGGTGTAGCGGCAACACCCGATTGAGCGAATCTGATACCGAAGGCCGAGAACAGGTCTGCAATCTCATCGGTATCCAGCCAGACTGGATATTGCCCCGTCCTGGCCAGCGCCGCCTTGATCACCGCCTCGGCCCTGGATTTATCGATATCACCGAAGGTTGGGATTACACCTGCCGGCCTTTTCAGGCGTTCGCCGTATTCATACGATTTGGTCAGCGCATAAGCCGTGGATTCGGGGAAGATAAAGGTGGGGACATAACCCTCGTCCTTGGCGCCGATTATCAGCCTTGATTCCAGTCCCAGGAAATTGGCCAGGACGGGTATGCCTTTGGCACGGAAGGAAGGGGCAATCTCGCGTATCACGCCCTGCATCAGTTCTATCAGGAACTCCATGGGCGGGATATAGATGATAATGAGCGCATCGATGTCCTCCTCCAGTATCACGTTGAGGGCCTGCCGGTACTGGTCGGGAGACACAGCCGCTGTCGTATCCACCGGATTCATATGGCTTGATTTGGGCGGAAGGAAGGACTTCAGTTCGGCGCGCGCCTTTTCAGACAGTATCGGCAGTTGAAAGCCCCGTGCCGCCAGAGCGTCGGCGGCCATGATGCCCGCTCCGCCGCCGTTGGTTAAAATGGCCACCCGGTTGCCCCGCGGCGCCGGCTGGTTGGAGAGCAGCAGCGCTGTATCGAACAGCTCCTCAAGCGTGTTGCAGCGCAGCATACCCGTCTGCTTGATGAGCGCATCGGTAGCCACTTCATTGGAGGCCAGCGCGCCCGTGTGTGAGGCGGCCGCGCGCGCGCCCACTGCCGAACGTCCGCTTTTGACTATTACGACCGGCTTCTTGAGTGTGGTCTCACGCGCGATGCGGGCGAACTTGCGCGGGTTGCCGAACGACTCGAGGTAGAGCAGGATGAGATTGGTATCGGGGTCCTCCGCCCAGTATTGCAGGAGCTCGTTGCCCGTGACGTCCGCCCCGTTGCCGATGCTTACGAAGTTGGAGAGTCCCAGGTTGATCTGGATGGCGTAATTGATGATGGCCCCACCCAGCGCGCCGCTCTGGCTGCCGAAAGCAGTTTTACCGTGCAGAGGGTAGATCGGCGCGAAGCTGGCGTTCATGTTAACGCCGGGGTTGGTGTTCTGTATGCCCAGGCAATTGGGCCCGATGATGCGCATGCCGTAGGCCCCGGCCGTCTTGAGCAGTTTTTTCTCTCTCTCGATGCCTTCGCCTCCCATCTCCGAGAAGCCGGCCGTGATGATGACCAGGCTTTTCACCCCCTTCCTGCCGCATTCCTCGATGATGGGCTGCATCCTCTCCGCCGCAACCGCGATCAGCGCCATGTCGACGTCGCCCGGTATATCCAGCACCGACGGGTAGGCCTTGATGGACGACACGACGGTGTCTTTGGGATTGACCGGGTAGATAATGCCGTTGTATTCGTTCTTGATGAGATCCTTTACCAGTGCGTTGCCGATGCCGGGCTTGTTGGATGCCCCGATGACGGCGATCGAGCGCGGGAACATGAATCTTCTTATCGAGGCGATGGAGGCTATCTTCTCACGCTCGGCCGACTTCTGCTCCACCAGCGGCGTCTGCGCTATGCTGAATATACCCCGCCAACCGTGAGACTCAGTGATCTTGTCAAGCTGTTTGAATCCGCTGTCCTGCAGCACATCGATCATATCGGTATTTTCCGGCAGTACCTCGGCCTCGAAGGTGCCTATGCCGTGCTCACGGGCGGCCACCGCCAGAAGCTCCAGCAGGTGCGTGCCGATACCCTTGCGCTGGTGCGGGTCCTCGACAATGAAAGCGATCTCCGCCTTGTCCGGTTGAGGCAGTCTCCAGTACCGGCCTACGCCTATGATGCTTTCCCCCTCCCCTTCTCCCTGTATTCCCACCACGGCAAAGGTGTTGTCGTAGTCAATTACTGAATACTGGTGCGCCTCCTCCCTGGAGAGGCTGGTCAGCACATGGTGGAAGCGCAGGTAGATGGTTCTTCCGCTGAGGCGCAGGAAGAAGGACATCAACCGGTCTTCGTCGTCGGGCATAATCGGCCGGAGATGTAAAACCGAGCCGTCTTTGAGGGCGACCGTCCTGTTGAACCTGTCCAGCCCGCCGGTGTTTGCACTATCTGTCATGGCCTTACTCCCGTATAATTGCTGCTAACCGATACTTAGATATTAGCATACTGAAGCGGGATAAGTTGAGAACTGTTCGCGGATAAAACGCAGGGACGGGACTCAAGTCCAGTCCATCAGCGATAAATATTTGTGAGGACAGCTCTTATGACCTGTCCGCTTTTAAGGGTATAGCTGAGATTAGGTCCCTGCTGCCATAATCTAAACCTTAGCCTGCAGCCCCTTGATAGTCTCCTCGGCCTCGGCAACTATCCGCTCGATGAGCTCCTTGCAGGTGGGCAGGTCGCGTATGCGGCCTACGACCTGTCCGAAGGGCACCACGCCGTTCTCCAGGTCGCCGTCATCCAGGATTTTGCCCAGCGCCTCGATGCCGATGGCCTGCTGCGCCAGCTGCTGGACTCCCCTCTTTTGAAGGCTGCCGAAGAGCAGTTTCCAGACAGGTGTATCAACCTGTTTCCTCAGCGCCCAGCCGGCCTTCAGCGCATCTACATATGAGGTCTTGCTGTTGGCCATCTCGAGGGCGCGCTTGTTGGCGTACCAGCGCCCGGGCAGGCCGTCGATGCCGGCCGAGTAGATGGTCTCTTCCGACTGGGTTTTCATTGCGACCTGCTTGATATTGGGGTGAGCATCGCATTCCTGCGTGACCACGAAACGCGTGCCCATGGCTATGGCGTCTGCGCCCAGGGCCAGCGCCGCAGCCAGTCCGCGCCCGTCACAATATCCCCCCGCGGAGATGATGGGTATTTTTACCTTGCTCGCGATCTGGGGCAGCAGCACCATGCCCCCCACATCGCCGCCGTGCGCCGCCGCCTCATGGCCGGTGACGATAATGCCGTCCGCACCCTGCTCAGCCGCCCTGATGGCATGCCGTTCTGTAGCTACGGTGGAAATTACCTTTCCTCCGTAAGTGTGGGCCTGCTTGATGATCCAGTCGCCCTTGCCAAGGGCAAAGTTGATGATCGGCGCTTTCTCAGCCAGCGAGACCTCGGCATTCTCCTTGCCGTTGGGGAATATCAGGGTGACATTTATAGCAAAAGGCCTGTCCGTCAGTGATTTTATCTCCTGGATGATGCCCTTGAGCTGGTCCGGTGAATAGGCCACGCTGTTAAATATGCCAAGACCGCCGGCGTTGCTGACCGCCGCCACCAGCTTGGGCACGCTGACAAAGGCCATGCCTGAAAGAACGACAGGGTGTTTGATTCCAAAGAGTTCAGTTATTCTGGTTTTCACGTTTTGAAACCTCCATTATTATATGGGTGGCTACCGAACGGTAATAATCTCAAAAAAAGCCGTTATTGTCAAAGATGAAAGATGATTGATCAACTAGTCAATCATTGTCTTAGTCTGATCATCGTGTTATAATCTGTAAAAATTTTTAAGTTGCTTGACTGAGGAGAAGAGTAATGAAAACCAGGATGACCGAGCTATTTGGAATCAAGCACCCTATCATGTGCGGCGGCATGATGTGGCTGTGCAAACCGGATCTCTGCGCGGCGATCAGCAACGCGGGGGCGCTTGGCAATCTCACGTCCGCCAATTATAAAGACGGTAAAGAGCTGCGTCAGGCCATCAGGGAGACCAGGGAGAAGACGGACAAGCCGTTTTCAGTGAACCTGTCTCTGCTGCCCTCTTTTCGCATAACCAAGGAGATGTACCAGGACTGGTTCGACGCCTGTCTGGCGGAGAAGGTTGCCGCCTTCGAGATCTCGGGCACACCGGTGGATAAATTCTTCGGGCCGGACGCCATTAAGCGCGGGCACGATGCCGGAGCTAAATTTATACACAAGCTCGGGTCCGTCAGGCACGCTGTCCACGCCGAGCAGGCCGGATATGACGCCGTGATCGCCGCAGGTGTGGAGGAGGGTGGACATCCCCTGATGGACGATGTTACCACCATGGTGCTCACCCCGCGGATGGCAGAGACGGTTAAAATCCCCGTTATTACGACCGGAGGCATCGCAGACGGCAGGTCGCTGGCGGCGGCGCTGGTGCTGGGAGCTGAAGGCGTCATGATGGCCTCAAGGTTCATGGCCACCACGGAGTGCCGCATGAATAACAAGGTCAAACAAGAGCTGGTCGATCATCAGGAGTTCGACACATTGCTTTACGGCAAGACAATCGGATTCCAGGGCCGCGCCATGAAGAATGCTGTGCTGAAGCAGATCCAGGATATGGAAGCTCAGCACGCCACGCTCAACGAGCTGGCGCCCTTCCTGTCCGGCCTGCGCCAGGCGGCCATCTGGGACGAGGGCGATATCGAGGCCGGCCTGCTCCCGGTTGGACAGTCCATCGGCCTTATCCACGATGTGGTCAGTTGCAAGGAGCTGTTGGATAGGATGGTCAAACAGGCGGAGGCTCTGCTCACTGGATCACGTCTGAAATAGAAGCCGGGACCGGCAAAGAAAATAAAAGGGGAGGCATTAAATAGCCTCCCCTTTCTCTATCTGCGAACCAGGCGATCAGGCCAGCATGGAATATGATTTCTTAATGGTTGCCTCGGCCTCCACCATGATCCGGTCGACAAGCTCCGGCACTGTAGGCAGGTCGTTGCAGGCGCCCAGTATTTGCCCGGCGAATAAGATGCCTTCTTTCATATTGCCATCATAGAGAGCCAGCGTGTGCCGGCGGTAGCCGGCGGCCTGCCGCGCCTGCACCCAGAAAGGATGGTCACTATCAGCGCCCATCATGGTGAAGCTCATACCGAGGAACTGCGGCCAGCTTAGATTGAGAAGCAGCTTGGTATCATAGGCGCCCTTGAAGGCCTCCACCATGGGGAACCCGCCCCTGGCGATGCGCTCTGTAACCGGCGTTTTGAGGGCGCGTCCGCGTAAACCATCGAACTTGGTGCTTACAATTGTATCGTTCTCAGTAGCCTTGAGACAAAGCTGCTTGAAGTTCTCGTGGGCCAGGCTCTCTTTAGTCATGGCGAAGCGCGTGCCCATGGAGATGGCGCTGGCGCCCAGGGCCAAAGCTGCCGCCAGTCCCCTGCCATCGCCGTAGCCGCCGGCCGATATGATGGGTATCTTGACCTTATTGGCGACGATGGGCAGCATGACCAGCGTGGAAGCCTCCTCCCCGTGGGCGGCGGCCTCAGTTCCGGTCACGACGATAGCGTCACAACCAAGTTCGGCAGCCTTCAAGGCATGTTTTACAAAGGCCGTAGTGCCGATTACCTTGCCGCCGTACTTGTGTACATCGTCGATAAACCAGGGCTTGCCCAGCGTATAGTTGATTACGGGGACCTTTTCCTCGATGGCCACCTGGATCGTATCACGGGCTACCTGCCCCAGTATCAGGAGCTGGTTGATGCCGAAGGGCTTATCGGTTAATTTCTTGATCTCCCGGATGTTCGTCCTTGCTTCCTCGGGAGTGCACCTGGCGGTGGCGAATATGCCCAATCCGCCTGCGTTACAGACGGCGGCCACCAGCTCCGGCGTGGTTATCCAGTTCATGCCTGCCAGCATGATGGGGTGTTTGCACCCGAACAGCTCGGTCATACGGGTCTTGATCATCAGTCGCTCCTTATGAAATTAATTGCAGGCGCTATAATAAACATCGCATACGGATAATGTGGCAACGAATGAACCGAATTTGTAGGACACCTGCCGGGGTGTTATTATATAGCATGATGCTTTGATTCTCAAGGCATTTTTTAATTTAACGCGCATGATGTACTGAGTTTGTGGAATGTGAGAGGATTCATTTTATGAGTAATGACATAATTAAAGATTTAGATCCCCTGTTTAATCCTAAATCGGTCGCGCATATCGGGGCCACTAATAACCGCAATAAGTGGGGCTTCTCCACCGTGACCAGCCTTATCCAGAGTTATAAAGGACCTATTTACCCGGTCAATACAAAGGAGGCGGAGATACAGGGACTCAAAGCATATCCAAAGGTCACCGATATCCCGGGACCGGTCGATATGGCTGTCTTCACCATCCCCGCCGAGCACGTGGCCGGCGTCATGCAGGATTGTGTGCAGAAGGGAGTTAAATCGGCAGTCATCATATCGGCAGGCTTCGCGGAGATCGGCCCAGAGGGAAAGAAGCTTCAGGACGAGGTGCTGAGCATAGCGCGCAGGGGCAATATCCGCTTCATCGGCCCTAACTGCATGGGTTACTGGAGCTCGTCATCTTCGCTGGCGGCATTCATGATGCCCCTGCTGGTCAGAGACGGGTCCCTGGCCTTTGTCTCACAGGGAGGCAATGTCGGCGCCGCTGTGGTTGTGGCCGGCTACGAGCGAGGTGTTGGCTTCACGCATTACGTGAGCTGTGGCTGCGCCGCGGATATACAGATCGAGGACTACATCGATTACTTCGGGAAGGACCCCAAGGTCAAGGTAATTATGACCTACATCGAGGGGCTGAATGACGGCGCCAGGTTCATGGAGATGGTTTCAAATGTGACACGTAAAAAACCGGTTATCGTGCTCAAGCCGGGCAAAACAGCGGCGGCGGCCGAGGCCATCAGGTCCCACTCGGGCGCTATGGCTGGCAGCGACGCCATATACGATGTAGCCTTCAAGAAGATGGGCGCCATGCGGGTTGACAGTCCCGAGGAGATGCTTGACGTTGCCATCGGGTGCCTGACCCAGCCGCTGCCCAGGGGTCGCAACGTGGCCATCATCACGCCCGGCGGCAGTTACGGCGTGCTCTGCGCCGATGCGTGCGAGGAGGGTGGGCTAAACGTGGTTAAGCTGCCCGAGAAGACTATTGAAGAGTTCGATAAGATTTTCCCTCCCAGGTGGAGCCATGGCAATCCGGTCGATCCCGCCGGTGACCGCAATTTCATCGCGTATCTGACGGCGCCGGCCAGGCTGCTGGAGTTGGATACTGTTGATTCGCTTATATTCATGGGCTTCGGAGGCTTTACCCTGTTCGGCAGCATGCTGCTGCAGCAGCGCTCCCGCCAGGAGCAGAAAATGACCCCGGAAGAGCTGGCCAAAAGGGATACCGCCCTGCATGCTATTATCCCCATAATTGAAGATATTAAATCGGGCAATGTATATAAGACCGAGACCGCCATCAAGCAGCTGATAGATATGCTCGGATGGGTACTCGGCCTGCAGGGTAAGATGGAGGTTGAGGACCTGGCCGTCATGACCATCGCCGCCCGCTTCTCCGGCAAGATCGATGACACGCTGGTGGACGATCTGCTGGATCTGGCCAGTGGCAAGGCGCTCCTGTCAAATACGGGCAGGCCGCGCATGGAGATAATCAATGGCATGATCGTCAGGCTGTTGAGGGCGCTCAGCTCACAGTGGATCGAGAGCTACGGAAAGCCGGTCATCACCACGACCTTTACCGAAGAGCAGGTCAAGCTGGCAGGCAATCACTACGACTATACTTCCGGCAAACGCGCCGCCAGGGTGCTGCTCAAGCTCACGGACTATTATGATTACCTGGTCAGATCGGGGATTATCGATAAAAAATCAGGTATCAGCCGCGATTAATGCCCCGAAGAGGATATGAGGATGTATATCGGAACAAATCGATCAAGGTTCTTCCGGCTGGCAGGATTGATTTTGCTCTGCGCGTGCCTGACCGTAACAGTGGTTCCGCCGCCCTGTCAGGGGGCTGTCGATGCTAATACGCTACCGGAGATAAGCGATTACAAAGTTACTCCGTCCGGCATAGAGCAGTCGTCTTCCGCAGTTATTTCGTGGGATGTTAAAAATGCCGCCTCCGTGTACATCGACCATGGGATAGGTGAAGTGCTTCCGGCCGGGCAGGCTGCCGTATCACCGCTTTACTCGACCACGTATAAGTTGACCGCTGTTAATTCAATGGGTGCCAGGACAAGGTCTATCACGCTGAATGTCGTTATACCGCAGCAAGCAACAGCAAACATGGTCGACGTAGATCCGGTAACCGGTAGAAACGCCTCGGTGGATATGCGCTGGGAGGATTACTGCTATTCCAGCATGTACCAGGTGCAGATCGCCAGGGACCCCCTCTTTACGCTCAAGGTGTATGATTCTGGTATGCTGGAGCCGGCCGACTCAACGGCGCCGGCCTTCTGGTATCCGCCCGGTAACCTGGAGGCAGGGCACACTTATTACTGGAGGGTACGCACCACGCAGGCAACTACAGGGCAGTGGATCGCCAGCCCGTGGTCTGACTCTGTGCCTTTCACCGTCAGGCCCGGCTATGCCGTAAGCTCTACCTCATACGGGGCGCAGTCTTTTAGCCCTGCCAACGGGGCAACAGGCTGCCCGGTCAGCCCGCTGGCTTTCAGCTGGAGCGGCTACCAGGGTACAACGAAATACAGGTTTATTCTGGCCAAAGATGCCCAGCTTCAAAATATCGTGATGGAAGATTTTACGACGACCACCGCATATTCTCTGCCGGTTAAGCTCAGCTATGATACATGTTATTTCTGGCAGGCCTCTGCGGTGGAGCCCGTGCCCGGGGATGCGGGGTCGGTGTTCACATTCTCCACTGAATCCTACCCCGTCGTTGGAAGCAGCCAGCCGGTATCCACTGCCGACAGTGTACCTGGCTGGGCCATTGCGGTTATAGTTACGGGGGCACTGTTGACTATAATCGTAACCATCGCTGCGTTCAGGGCCGGGAAAAAGATATAGCCCCACCGGTCTGCGTCTGACCGCGTGACAGGGCATCTTTGGCCTGAAAACGTATCGTTGACACTGTCATGCCGGTGGGGTTATTCTTTCGGTAATAAACAAAGAGGGGGTCTGAGCAATGGCTAAATCATCAACCGGTCTGGAAGAGAATGTTGCCGGGTTATTGTGCTACGTCGCCGGCTGGATAACCGGCCTGATCTTTTTCCTGATTGAGAAGGACAGCAAGTTCGTCAAGTTCCACGCCATGCAGTCGATCATAACATTCGGCGCCTGTTTTATCCTTTCCTTCATACCTGTGGTCAACTGGTTCATCTGGGTAATCGCCCTCGTGCTATGGATACTGCTGATGATAAAAGCCTACAAGGGAGAGAAATTCAAGCTGCCCGGCATCGGTGACCTGGCCGAGAAATGGTCGTCCTGAATGCATCTGCCCCCGTAGTTAAGAGTCAGGCAGGCTCCATTGCATAGCATGTAGCGGGATGGGCCATAGCAGCCACAGTTAGCAGTGCCCTATGTCCCCGCGCTGGGATCTCTAAAACCTGATTATGCATCTTAAAAGCCCGGTTTCTCTACCGCCCAGGTGAAACTTGTATTTTTCCGCCCCCTTAAGAAAATCGTAATACAGCCTTCTTTTAACGATGCTGTCCCGGATGCTGTAATATTTCGACAGCAGCCCGGCGCTCAGCCAGCGGTGGTCCGGTGAATAGCCGCTGTTATACAGGTACATGCCGCACTGGTATTCAAAGCAAAGCGTGGCTGCTATCGGTCTGGAGTTTAACTCCAGCATACCCAGACGCAGCATGTTGCGGGCCTGGCTGGAGGAGATTATATCCCTCATGAAAAGCTCCACCACCGGCGTGAGGAACCTGTTCTTATCTTCCCTGCTCTCGCGGAAGAAGTTAAAAAAGAGATCTATATCAGAGTCATCCGCCCTGTCCTTTACGCGGTAGTATACGTCGCCTTCCTCGTTGAGGCGCCTCTCCTTGCGCAGCAGTTCGCGGCGCTGTTTCCCGCTCAGCAGGGCAAGATAGGACGGCAAATCAGCAGGAAGATCGAGCGATACGGTCACTTCATCCTGTGAGCAGGTTACATCCAGTCCGCGTTCGCGTGCCAGGGGGATGAGAAAGCGGCATGCGCTGGAGTTGGGTAGGAGAGGGGACATGTCCAGCGCAGTCGCCTTGATCTCGGACAGGTATTGCAGCAGAGCGCTGTAGAATGACTCCTCGCGGCCGTTTTCGATGACGAAATCCTGGAAATCGAACAGATTATCGGCGCCGATAAAGCGCAGTGCCCCGTCCTGAAGGCGCAGGGGCGCTATGCCGATGACCTTGCCATCTTCCTCGACAGACCCGGTAAGTAACGTGCTTCCTTCACCAAAATGCTTCCACCAGGCCTCAGCCCAGTCGGGAGAGGAGAAAAGCAAGCCGCCCTGTGAACTCAGGTAAATATCGTTCCAGGGCTGGCGCAGCTCATCGAGATTCCGGAGGTAAAATCTGACCATTGATCGACCCCGGTGTTTTTATACGGCGGGCTGGCCAAATCTACAATTGAAAGACCTGGCCGTGTTCCGGCGCCATCACATCGTGCAGACCCATCTCTCTGAATGCCTCCGCCAGTGATAGCGCCGATTGTTCTTCCCCGTGGACTACAAATACCTTCTGCCACCTTTCCCTGCCGGCGCCGGCCCACCTGATCAGGTCATTGCGGTCCGCGTGGGCGCTGAATTCGTTGAATATCTCCACCCGGCTGCGCAGCTTGTGTTTCTCTCCGAAGATGGTGACCACCGGCCACCTCTCCGCGATCTTGCGGCCGAGGGTGTTCTCTGCCTGCCAGCCAACGATTAACACGGTGTTATTGGGGTTTCCGATATTGTTTTTCAGGTGGTGCGTTATGCGCCCGGCTTCGGCCATGCCTGACCCGGCGATGATCATCATGGGAGTTTTAACCATATTTAGATGCTTGGACTCCTCCACGTTTGATACGTAATGCAGTCCGCGGAAGCCGAAGGGGTCGGCCACGGTCCTGAGCAGCTCGGCAGTCTCAGCATCGTAACATTCCGGGTGGACCCTGAAAATGTCGGTGGCATCGATGGCCAGCGGGCTGTCAATGTATATTGGGAAGTTTGGTATGCGGTTGCTCAATCTCAACTGGTGCAGGAAGTAGATGAGCTCCTGCGTCCGCTCGAGGGCGAATGACGGCACGATAATCTTGCCGCCCTTCGAGATCGTTTCGTTGATCACCGCGGCAAGCTTATCCAGCACCGAATTTATGTCGGAGTGCAACCTGTTGCCGTACGTGCTCTCGATGATCAGGATGTCCGCATCGGCAACCACGTAGGGATCGCGGATAATCGGCATGTCATAGCGGCCCAAATCACCCGTGAAGCAGACCGATATTCGCCTCTCTCCATCGATTATATTGATCACTGTGATGGCTGAGCCGAGTATATGACCGGCGTCGTGAAAGATGGCGCTGATACCTCCGGCGAGATCGAACCTATGCTCGTAGGAGTTGCCTCGCAGCAGTCTCAGTGTGGGAGGTACGTCGGTCGTATCGTACAGGGGCTCTACAGGAGGTTCATTATGCCTGCGGCGGACCTTGTTGACATACCGGATATCATTTTCCTGGATATTGGCTGAATCGGTGAGCATGATATTGGCCAGGTCCAGCGTGGCCGACGTGCAGTTTACGTCGCCCTCGAAGCCCTGCTTTACCAGGTTGGGCAGGTTGCCCAGGTGGTCCATATGGGCGTGCGAGATGATGACGGAATCTACCGATTTAGGATCGAACGAGAAATGCAGGTTGCGTTGATATGTATCCGCCCGCCGGCCCTGGAAGAAACCGCAATCGAGCAGAAGGCGGTATCCGTTGATATCGAGCAGGTGCCGTGAACCCGTGACCGTGCGAGCGGCGCCGTGAAATGACAGGTTAATCAATAGCCTGCCTGCCTACGATGGCCTGCCTGAGGTACCAGCTGCTGACGATATCGAGCACCTCGGAAGGTTTATCCGTTAGCCTGAGCAGGTGAAGGTCCGAATCGGATATGTAGCCCGGCATCAGCACCGTGGTCTGCAACCAGTCCAGGAAACCGCGCCAGAAGGTGGAGTTGAAGAGTATCACGGGGAAGGGCTTGATTTTACTGGTCTGTATCAGGGTCAGAACCTCGGTCAACTCGTCCATCGTGCCCAGGCCCCCGGGCATTATGACGAAGGCGGTGGCATACTTTACCAGCATGACTTTACGCACGAAAAAGTGGCTGAAGGTGATCGTAAGGTTGGAATAGGTGTTGCATTTCTGTTCTTTGGGGAGGGCTATATTAAGGCCCACTGATTTGACCCCGGCCTCAGTGGCGCCCAGGTTGGCAGCCTCCATCATACCGGGGCCGCCGCCCGTGACTATGTTGAAACCCTGCTTGCCCAGCAGGTAGGCGATCTGGCGGGCGTTCTGGTAGTCGGTCTGGTCTTGAGTGGCCACGGCCGAGCCGTAGATGGTTATGGCCGGCTCGATGCCTGACAGCTTGTCGAACCCTTCTACCAGCTCGCCGATATACCTGAAGAGCCGCCAGGACTCTTCCTTTTCAAAGTCATTGATCTCGTATTTTCCAGTCATCTTAAATGTATTTAGCATAATCCCGTCGCAGATAGCTGTCAAGGAAATGCCGCTCGCCGTCCGGGGCGTGTTGCTTACATGCGGCGCCGGGTACTGCAGCGGCAGGGAAATATGCTATGCTTTAGCTATGTTTGAAGTACTGACAGAGAAGCTCAGCAAAATATTCAGCGGGCTGAATAACAAAGGCAGGCTGAGCGAAAAGGATATCGACGAGGCGCTCAGGCAGATACGCCTGGCCCTGCTCGAGGCCGACGTAAATTTCAAGGTGGCAAAGAGCTTCCTGGCAGTGGTCAGGGGAAAGGCGCTGGAGGCAAACGTGCTCGAGAGCCTCTCGCCCGCCCAGCAGATCATAAAAATAGTCAACGAGGAGCTGGTGGGCATACTGGGCAGCGAGCCTGCCAGGTTAAAAGCATCATCCCGGCAGCCGTCGGTGATCATGCTAGTGGGGCTGCAGGGCGGGGGTAAAACTACCACGGCAGCCAAGCTGGCATTTCACCTCAAGCAGACCGGCCAGAGGGTGCTGCTGGTGGCCGCCGATACGCGCAGGCCGGCCGCCATCGACCAGCTGAAGGTGCTGGGCAGCCAGATGGATATTCCCGTATATCATGACGACATCAAGATCAGTCCTGTCCAGGTCAGCCGGGATTCTATTGCCAGGGCGGAGGACATGGCTGCCACGTGGGTGATCATAGATACGCAGGGAAGGCTGCATATCGACGGGCCCCTGATGCAGGAGCTGACGGAAATTAAAAAGGCTGTTGCACCGGCCGAGATATTACTGGTCGCCGATGCTATGACCGGCCAGGACGCCGTGAATATAGCAGGGGAATTTAATAATAACCTGGGTTTGACCGGCCTGATACTGACCAAGATGGACGGTGATGCCAGGGGCGGCGCCGCTCTCTCCATAAAATCCGTTACCGGCGTCCCCATAAAGTTTATCGGCATGGGCGAGAAGACCGCCTCGCTGGAGGTCTTTTATCCCGACAGGCTGGCCTCGCGCATACTGGGTATGGGCGATGTGCTCACGCTAATCGAGAAAGCGGAGAAGACATTCGACAAACAGAAAATGGAGAAGCTGGAATCGAAGCTGCGCAAGTCGGAGTTCGACCTCGAGGACCTGCTGGACCAGATGAGGCAGATAAAGAAGATGGGCAGTTTCAGCCAGCTTGTGGATATGATCCCCGGCTTTTCAAAACTGACCAAGGGGATCTCAGATAAAGAGAGTTTGGATAGGACGGGGAAAATAGAGGCGATTATTTTATCCATGACTGCTGAGGAGAGGGCCAACCCCGGACTTATTAACGGCAGCCGTAAACGCAGGATAGCCAGGGGCAGCGGGACCACGCCGGGTGACGTCAACCAGTTGCTCAACCAGTTCTACGGTATTCAGAAGATGACGAAGGTGATGGCGAAGGGCAAGTTGCCGAAAAATATGTCCGGCTTGATGGGGCGCTAACGAGTGGCTTACCTGCCTGTTTTTGTCATGCCGCTCAGTTTAAGCTGCCCTTCGCTGATAGTAATCTCTTTAAGATCGAAATTCAGCTCTTCCATGGGTGCATTCAGCTTGAAGAGGATATTTATCCAGTCCTGCACTGCCCCGTCAACGCTGTCGGGAACCGGCAGTTTCCCCAGGTAAAAATCACTGATCATGAATTTCGGTTTGCCTTTTTCCACACCCAACGTCCCGATAAAGCCGGTTTTAACCGGTAAGCCGGGGAAGCTCCAGGATGTATACGTCATCAGGTAACCGTCGTTGAAATTCACCAGCATCTCTTTGGCAGGCATCGTTCCCTCGGCCAGGGCCATAACGATGGTGGAATTGATCTCCTCCTCGGTTATAACGAGCTGGATCTCTTTGGCAGTTTTCGATTCCTCGGCTGCTATTGTCTCCTTCTTAACGTCGGCCAGCTTTTTACTGAGGCTGTCGACAGCCTCAGAAGACAGGGGCACCGGCCTCACGTTTGCGCGGGTATCCGGGGTTAACAGCGCCAGTACGTAGCCAAGAGTCAGGGCCATGATGGCCAGCACCGCCAGGGCGCCCATAAATATCAAAAATCCCTGAAGGATTTTCATCGGTTCCCTCCTTAAGTTAACAAGTGATCACTCGAGGTAGTCTTTAAGCTTGCGGCTGCGGCTGGGATGGCGCAACTTGCGCAAAGCCTTGGCTTCTATCTGCCGTATCCGCTCGCGGGTTACGTTAAATTCCTTACCCACCTCTTCCAGCGTCCTGGCCCGGCCGTCCTCCAGGCCGAACCTCAATAGCAGGACCTTTCGCTCACGTTCAGTCAGCTCCCCCAGCACTTTATCAAGCTGGGCTTTAAGCAGCTCGCGTGAGGCTGCGTCAGCAGGGGGCAGGTTGGAACGGTCTTCGATAAAATCACCCAGGTGGCTGTCCTCTTCCTCGCCGATGGGCATCTCCAGGGAGATAGGTACCTGTGAGAGCTTCATAATCTCCCTGACCTTCTCCGCCGATATCTCCATGCCCACGCCGATTTCCTCACAACTGGGCTCCCGGCCGAACTCCTGGGATAGCCTCCTGTTGACCTTGAGCAGTCGATTAATAGTCTCAACCATGTGCACAGGTATACGTATGGTCCTGGCCTGGTCTGCTATCGCACGCGTGATGGCCTGACGTATCCACCATGTGGCATACGTGCTGAACTTGTAGCCTTTGCGGTACTCGAATTTTTCCACAGCCCTGACCAGTCCGATATTGCCCTCCTGTATCAAATCAAGCAAAGGCATGCCGTGGCCTACGTATTTCTTGGCCACGCTCACCACCAGCCTGAGATTGGAGACGGTAAGCTGCTTGCTTGCTTCCCTTCCATCCCTGTCGATATGCTCGAACTTCTGCTGAAAAGCGTGGTTGTTGCCGTCGATTTTGGCAGCCAGCTTGGTCTCGCCGCTCTTGTTGACGATCTGCTTGACTTTATCCCAGGTCGAATTGCCGTCTATGATAGAAAATATCTCGGGGTTGATGATGCGCACATATATCGAGTAATCCACAAGCCTTTTTTCGATATCGCGAGAGTCACGGCTCAAATTGGCCGCGATTTTTATAACCGTTTCGGGATTGATAAAGTCGTCGATTGCCTGGTGTAGCTTCTGGTTGAGCAGTCTTTCCCTGAAGCTGGGCTTTCTGGTGACGTTGAGTTGCTCTGACAATTTATCCATAACGGTATCGGAATCGGCCAGGTTCTTGAGTAACTGGATGACGAAGTCGGACGTGCTGGGGAACCGGTTTTCCTGGCGACGGAAGGTCTCCCTGATATGCCCAATATATTTATAGGGCTCAATTTTACTGGCCAATTCCCTTTCGAGCTTAGCATTCAGCAGCGGGTATTTTCCGATCTCATGAAGGTACATCCTGACCGGGTCGTCGATTGCTTCGTGCTCGGCCAGCTCAATCTCAAGCTCTACCAGCGGCTTCTCCTCCGCCTCCGGCTTCAACCATTCCTCGGCAAACTCCGGGGCCGCTTCGATATCGCTGAAAAACAGCTCCTTCTCGTCCTGAGGTATGGCTTCAGGTTCGATCTTGCTCCAGGGATCAGGGCGGACTTCGAATTCCGCGCGTGTCAGAGCGGTATTTTCAACTTCAACTATCACCGCCTCAGCCACAACCGTCCGTTCAGTCTTCGCAGGACGCGCTTTTTTACTCTTAACCTGTTTTGCACTCTTTGCCATTCAGACTCCCTTCATACGGCTGAAAAGGCGGCCGCGCTTCTCGAATATATCGCGCAGTTGCTGGCTTTCCTGGATACCCTGCTCTATCAGTTTGGCCACCTGTTCTTCAACATCGCCCCTGCCTTTTATTTCAGACAGGATGAGCTCCTTCTCGATCTCAAGATTTTTCATGTGGCTTTCCAGCAACCTGTTGATGCAGTCGTTTAATGCGTATTCTCTCTCACGCTTGTTCTGATGTAATGAAAGAGGTAACTGACTTCCCATGGAAATCAGGTGGTCGTAGAATTCCTTAAGCGCGGGGTCGATCTCCGCGACAAACGAACCGGCGTCGGCATTAGCCTGCCACTTAAATAATATATCCTTATTCTCCGGATGTTCAAAACAATCTTCCGAGAGTCTCATACCCTCCTCTCGAAGGTCGCTGAATTGCAGGAGCAATGCCAGCAAATACTCCTCAATATGCCGCGACGATGCGATCCGGTTAGCATAATTCTTTATAGCTTTACTGCCGCCCGCCGCTTTAGATTTCTTTTCCCTGGCCTGAAGTTCAAAGAGCGCATCACGTACGAATCTCTCGTCCAGGCCAAGCAGGCGCGATAGCTTCTCGACATAATGGGCACGCCGGACGGAGTCATCGATATGAGATAAAATCGGCAAAAATTTTGATACTAATGCAGATTTGTCTTTGGAATTATCTTTGTTTATATTAGCAATTTCTTTTTTTAAAGTAAAATCGATTATAGGCTGGGATTCTTTAAGTAGTTTGGCCCATTTTTCCGGTGAACTCCGTATGATCTCGTCGGGGTCCTTGCCTCCGGTAATCTCTACAACCTGGACCTCGTACTTGACCAGCTCGCTGTAGGTCCTTGGTTCGATCCAGGGCATCCAGTGTTCCCTGGGAGTATGTTCGTCGATGGGAGTTATGCTGAGCGTCGTTGCCGCAAGCCCGGCCGCGTCGGCGTCGAGTGCGACGATGATGTTGCGCGACAGTTTCCGCAATATGGATATCTGCTTTTCTGTGAGCGCAGTGCCCATCGAAGCGACCGTGTTTTCGAAGCCGAACTGGTGCGCCGCCAGGGTATCCATGTATCCTTCGGTGATTACCACGCAGTCATTCTGCTTGATCGCTCCCCTGGCACGCTCAATCCCGTAAATGATCGAGCTTTTATCGAAGAGCAGTGATTGCGGCGAATTCAAATACTTGGGTATCGAGTCGTCCAGCGCACGGCCGCCGAACCCCACCACCCGTCCTTTTGTATCGCGGATGGGGAACATCAGCCTGTTTCTGAACCTGTCATAGAACCCGCCCGTCTCGCGCTGGACGATCAGACCTACCGCCAGCATCTCGTCATCCCTGTAGCCGGCCCCGGTCAGGTAAGTGAGCAAGCCGTCCCATTTGTTGGGCGAAAATCCCAGTTGAAAATTGTCTATAACGGCAGTGGACAGCCCTCTGCCCGCAGCATACTTCCTGGCCGTATCCGCCTCTTCATCATGCATCAGCAGATAGTGGTAGTATTCAGCGGTTACCTCGTTTAGTTTGAGAAGACTATTCTGTCTGGCGGCATCTTCCGTGGTTGCCTGGTCCGTTTTATACGTCAGCGTGACGTTGGCCTTCTCCGCCAGCAGGCGCAGGGCCTGGCCGAAATCGATGCCCTCCTTCTTCATCACGAAGGTAAATATGTCGCCGCCCGTGGCGCATGCCCCGAAACAGTGCCAGCTCTGCTTCTCCGGGAAAACGAAAAACGAGGCCGTTTTTTCGCTGTGGAAGGGACAGGCAGCCTTGTAATTGCGGCCCGACTTAGTCAGCTTTACATACTGTGACACGACATCGACGATGTCCAGCCGCTGTTTGATCTCGTCCGTTGTGTTCATTGCCTGATCAGCGGGTACATGCCGCTTTAATACCGTTACTCAAGAGAGTTTTCCCGCTGTGAGTATAGCATAATGGTCGGTCATGCCCGCTATATAGTCGGCTATGCGGCGTTCATTATCGCCGCTGAGCAGCCTGTACTCATCGGGGAGCTCTCCCGGGTTATCCAGGAAGTGGCGGTATAATAAAAGTATTATGTCCCGGGCATCCGACGCTTTCCTGGCCTCCAGCCCGCTCTGGTAGACCCTGGCGAAAAGAAACTCGCGCAGCTCATTCGCAGCATTCAATATCTCGGGGCTCATGCCTATTACCTGCCGGCTGTCCGTTCGTCCGTCCATTTTTGCCGTCGAGCAAGCGACGATGTTGGTGACCAGCGTGTTGATACGGTTTGAATTGGACTGCCCCAGCGTCCTGAGGGTGGAGGCGGGGAGGTCTGACCGGGATATTATGCCAGCACGGATAGCGTCTTCGGTATCGTGATTTATATAGGCCACCAGGTCCGCCAGCTTAACCACCTGGCCCTCAACTGTGGACACGTTGTCCCATCCTTCCTCAAGTATCGCGAGGTCGCCTTTGGAATGGTTCAGTATGCCGTCCCTTACCTCCCAGGTCAGGTTGAGCCCGGCGCCGTTGTTCTCGATACACTCGACCACCCGCAGGCTCTGCTCGTAATGCTTGAATCCGCCGGGCATCAATTCGTTGAGCACCTGTTCCCCGATATGACCGAAAGGAGTGTGACCCAGATCGTGACCGAGGGCTATAGCTTCAGTCAGGTCCTCGTTAAGCAACAGCGCCCGCGAGATGGTCCTGGCTATCTGTGAAACCTCGAGCGTGTGAGTCAGGCGCGTGACGTAGTGGTCGCCTTCCGGCGCGATAAATACCTGGGTTTTGTGTTTAAGCCTGCGGAACGCATGGGAGAATATGATACGGTCGCGGTCGCGCTGAAAGGCGGTTCTCAGGGGGCATGGTTGCTCTGCGGTCCTCCTGCCGCGGCTGGCAATACTGCGCGCCGCGTAGGGCGACAGGTTCTCTTCGGCCTGCTCCAACCTTTGGCGGACATTTATTTCAGACATGAGTAAAGCGCGCGCATATTATAGCACCACGGGTTTTTATGGTGAATCTAATGTGCAGGAGTTGCATCAGGCGCGGCGCAAGTATGCCAGGGGCTATAGGTTGAACAGGAAATGCATTATATCTCCATCGCGCACGGCATAGGTTTTCCCTTCCAGCCGCAGCAGGCCGTGTTTGCGCGCCTCGGCTGTGCTTCCGCTCTTGATGAAATCGTCGTAGCTCATGACCTCCGCCCTGATGAAGCCCCTCTCGATATCGGTGTGGATCTTGCCGGCCGCCTGGATGGCAGGCGTATTCTCCCGGATTGTCCAGGCCTTCACCTCGTCTTCGCCGACCGTGAAGAAGGATATCAGCCCCAGCAGGCCATAGCAGTGCTTGATAACCGCGGCGAAGGCGGTTTCCTTAAGCCCGATGTCCTTGCGAAACTCCTCCGCCTCCTGTTCCTGCAGTTGCGCCAGTTCCCTCTCCAGTTTTCCACACATGGATATAAGCTCCACCTGTGGCATCGAATAGGCTGTTTTCAGCGTGCTGAGTATGCTTTCTGCGGTGGGCAGTTGTTTTTCTCCGATGTTTATCACGATCAGCATGGGCTTGGCTGTCAGGAACTGGTAATTGCTGATGGCCCGCGATTCGTCCGGCGTCAGTTTCTGCAGCCTGATGGGGATGCCCTGGTCCAGGGAAGACTTGATCCTGTTAAGCAGCCCCTGTTCCCTGACTGCCGCGTCACGTTCGGAGGATTTCCCCATCTTCAGCGCTGATTCGAGGCGTCCCAGCCGTCTTTCAATGATGGTGAGGTCGGAAAAAACCAGTTCCATATCGAGAGTTTCGATGTCTTTGAGCGGGTCGATTCTCCCCTCTATATGCGGGATATTCTCATCTTCAAAGGCCCTTACCACCTGCAGTATGGCATCGGACGAGCTGAGGCTGTTGAGAAGCTGTCCGCTGACCCCCTGCTCCCTGCCGAACCCCTTGGGAAGCCCTGCGAAGTCCACGTACTTTATCTCGGCCAGGGTCGTTTTTTTAGGGTGGTAAATGTCGCTAAGCTTCAGCACGCGCGCGTCCGGCACCTTGGCCACCGCCGGGCACAGAGTAAGCCCCGCGCCACCGTGTGGTCTGGGCTCGGCGGTGCATTTTGTTAGAGCGTCGAAAACAGTGGTTTTGCCGCTGCCGGGTAAGCCTATTATGCTTATTTCCATGTTTGACTCCTGGCCTGTTAAAAAACTATATGACAGCCTGAACGAAAATGCAATTTTAAGGCGCGGCGCGAGTCTACTGTTTGTTGCGATATTGGGCTGTGTGCTATAATCAATGGAATTTCGCTGCTTGGAGGATTTATTGTGCCCGGTTACGAACTGGTTTTTATTCTGAATGCAGACTTGAGTGAAGATGATTTCACCCGTGTGTTGGGAAAGGTCAACGACCAGATAACCAAGCTCGGTGGAACGGTTACCGAAACGAATCAATGGGGCAAAAGAAGGCTTGCTTACCCGATAAAAAAGCAGGCGGAAGGGAATTACGTGCTCGAAAAAGTGCAGATCAAGCAGACGGCTTTGAAGGAGCTTGATACCAATTTGAAGCTGTCAGAGGATGTTTTAAGGTACTTGTTCGTCCGCGAAAATAGCTGATTGCTGGAGGTGGTTGATGGCGAGCTTAATCAAGATTATATTGATCGGCAGGGTCGGTGGCGATCCTGAAATGAGGTTTACGGCGGACGGGGTTGCCGTAACTACATTCAGCCTCGCGGCCAACCGCAATGCGCGCCAGCCCGACGGTGTATTTAAGGAGGAAACCGAGTGGTTTCGCATAAGCGCATGGAGGAAGCTGGCAGAGACATGCAACCAGTTCCTGAATAAGGGCAAGCTGGTTTACGTGGAAGGTAATTTACGGACGCGTTTATATGACGGCAAAGACGGGCAGAAGCGGGTAAGCCTGGATGTGACTGCAGACAAGGTGCTCTTCCTTGATAAGCAGGGGCCTGTGCAGTTGCCGCCCGAGGATGCGCGCACGATTGAAGGTGATATTGAGCCGGAGGATATCCCCTTTTAGATCCTTAATAGTTGAAGAAGGAGTTTTATTAGACTGATGGAAACCAATACCGTACAGCGAAGGGAAAGGGGGCGCAAGTTTATTGTCAAGCCCAAGGTTTGCATGTTCTGCGCGGACAAAGTGCCTATTGACTATAAGAATGTGTCGCTCTTGCAGCGTTTTGTTTCCGACCGCGGCAAAATAGTGCCGAGAAGGCGCACCGGCGTGTGTGCCAGGCACCAGCGCAGCCTGGCCCAGGCAATCAAGAGGTCCCGGTTCCTGGCCATGTTGCCCGCGTCACCCAACCATGTCTACAATATAAGCGGATCAGACAAAAGAGCCTGATCAAATCTGGAGAATTGAATTGCCCAAGAGGACTTATCAACCGAAAAAAAAAGGAAGAATCAGGAAGCACGGGTTTCGCGCAAGGATGTCCACGCGGGGCGGGCGTGCCGTATTGAAGGCCAGGCGCACCAGAGGGCGCTGGAAGCTCACCCAGGTATAGCATTGATATGGCCAAGAGATTGGCTTTAACCAGGAGAGCACAATATTTAGCAGTATATGAATCTGGCAAAGCTGCAGCGGATAAACTGCTGGTAATAAAAGTTCTTCCCAATAAGCTGGATGTTTTACGAGCGGGCTTCTCTGTAACAAAAGATATTGGGAAGGCGGTTGTCAGAAACCGTGTCAAGAGGCTGCTGAAGGAGGATCTGCGTCTGCTGGTTGTAAAACCCGGGTGGGACATCGTAGTGATCGCCCGGCGACCTGTCGTCGACATGGATTACCATGAGATCAACAGGTCGATGACAAAATTGCTGAACCGCCTGGATTTACTGGTAAAAGATGCTGAAAAAAGTGGCTCTAAAGTCGATTAAACTGTATCAGGGTACCATTTCACAGGTCACACCCCCGGCCTGCCGCTTCACACCCACATGTTCGCAGTACGGATACGAGGCGATACAGAAATACGGCGTTATCAGGGGAAGCTGGATGGCTTTTATCAGGATCTGCCGCTGCAATCCCTGGACACCCGGCGGCTATGATCCTGTTCCATAATATCCCGGTTTAAAGGAAAATTAAGCGTTATAGGATTATCAATGATAGAGGTTAAAAGATTAGTTAAAACCATTATTCTGCTGGGGATACTCCTGCTGGTATTTGTTTCAGGCTGTATGCCTGGTATGGGAGGGGGTTGTTCAGGCGCCCAGGCCCAGGGCTGGTCCGGCTTCGCACCCTACAACGATGTGCTCTGTTTTGGTTCCATGGAAGGGTCGGTAATCGCGCTCAACCCGCTGGCGCGTAGCGAAGGTAAGACCTTTCCCACGGACACCGAATGGATTTACGAGATCAAAACCGCCACGCCGGGATCTGCCTGCGGCGCCATGTGCGCCCCGTCCTCGGCGGCCTCTGGCAAGGGCATATATGACACACCCCTGGTGATCGGTGACCTGATTTACGTAGGCACTTATACCGGCAAGGTATATGCCCTGAATGCCAGCCGCGGTGTAGTGAGATGGATTTATCCTCGTGAAGGATTGGAGACCGTCGGCTCAATCGTGGGCAACATTGTTACCGACGGGAAAACAATCTATTTCGGCAGCGCCAACGGCAAGATATATGCCCTCGATGCCCTTACCGGCGATTTCATGTGGGAATTCGAAACCTCTAACAAGATATGGACGGCGCCTGTCCTGGATAACGGGGTGATCTACGCCGGTAACTACGGCGGCAATGTGTACGCCATAGCGGCGGAGACCGGGAGGGAGATATGGAGCATCAAGATCCCGTCCGCGGTCGCATCTTCACTGGCAGTAAAAGACCAGTTGATTTATTTCGGCACCTTCGACAGGTACCTGTACGCCATTGACAAGGCCGATGGGCAGGAGAAGTGGAAATATTCGGCCGGGAACTGGTTCTGGGCTACACCCGTGGTCAGTGATGGTATGGTATATGCAGCCTGTCTGGATATGAAAGTATATGCTTTCGACGCTGTCAGCGGCAAGGAGGTCTGGCAGTACACTGGAGACGGCCAGATGGTGTCAACACCGGCTGTGACTGAAAAATACATATACGCTGTGAGTGAAAAAGGTATCCTCTATAAGCTTGATGTGACCGATGGAAAAATGATAAGTAGCGTACCGGTCGGCTTCACGGTCTACGGGAACCCGTATGTAGAGGGCGATATGGTCTACATATATGCGCGGGACCACACAGTCTATGCCGTTGATATGGTGAAAAATAGTATCACCTGGAATTTTTCTTCAGCGATAAAGTAGGTTAGATATATGGTTGATATTTGGAATGTAGTTATACTCGACCCGGTACTGAACGGTCTGATTGCGCTTTCCCAGATGCTCTGGAGCAACTTCGGCCTGGCTATCATCGTGCTTACTGTTATAGTCAGGATTGTCCTCATGCCGCTCACTTTTAAGCAGACTCAGTCGACCAAGGCCATGCAGGCTCTGCAGCCCAGGCTGCAGGAGATCCAGAAAAAATATGCCCGGGACCAGAAGAAACTGCAACAGGAGATGATGCGCCTCTACAAGGAGGCGGGCATCAACCCATTGGGTTGCATGTGGCCCATGCTGATACAGATGCCCATCTGGATAGCGCTCTACCAGTCCATCATGCAGGCGCTCGCTGCTACGCCGGAAAACCTGCTTATGCTGTCGCAGCACCTCTATGCATGGGACATGGTGGACCAGGCCATACCGCTCAACGAAAATTTCATAGGACTCAGGCTGTCTCAGCCTGACCCGACGATGATTCTTGCCATACTGGTAGGCCTCTCCATGTGGGTGCAGCAGAAGATGGTCACACCGCCAGCTACCGATCCCAAGCAGAAGCAGATGTCAAGCATGACGACCATGATGATGCCCATGATGTTCGCCTTTTTCACTTTATCCTTCCCCAGCGGACTGGCCCTGTACTGGGTGGTATCCAATATAATCGGCATAATCATGCAGTATTTCGTGGGTGGTGGCTGGGGTTACTTCACCTTCCCGTCATTGAGGCCCCAACAACAGGCAGTGGCGCCTCAAGACCAGCCCTCAAAGGCGCTTAAAGAGGGCAGTGGAAAGAAGAAGGGATAGAATGAGAGAATTAGAGATAAGCGCCAGGACGGTTGAGGAGGCAACCAGGGTTGCCCTTGAGCAACTCGGGGTGACCCGGGAAGAGATTGATATCACCGTGCTCAAGAAGGGGAAATCCGGCCTGTTGGGTGTCGGCGCCGAGGACGCCAAAATCAAGGTTATGCTCCTGGATGATGAGGACGAAAGGCAGCCGGGAGCAATGAGTGATGCGGCGGATGCAGCCCGGCGGGTGTTGAGCGATATCCTGCGTGCCATGGGCATCCAGGCCACGGTGGATGTGACCGGGTCCGGGGACGAGGGCGTTCCTGTCACCATGAATATCGAGGGAGACGACCTGGGGGTCCTTATCGGGCGGAGAGGGCAGGCGCTGGCATCCCTGCAATACCTGGTCAGACTGATCGTTGCCGAAAAATTGGAAAAATGGGTATCAATAAATGTGGACGTGGACTGGTATAAAAAACGCCATTATGAGGCGCTGAAAAAACTGGCGTTGCGCCTGGCTGAGCAGGTTGCCAAGAGAAGGCATCCCATAACCATGGAACCAATGCCTCCTGATGAAAGGAGGATTGTGCACATAACTCTGGCCGATGACCCGGATGTAATGACCCAGAGCACCGGTGACGGGGATGGGCGTTGTGTGGTAATCCAGTCAAGGAAAAAATAGGCGATGTTCCAGCCCGTTGACAGCAAGGTCAGCTTTCCTGACGTTGAAAGAAAAGTATTGGACCTCTGGCGCGAGAGGAGAATTTTTCAGAAGAGCATTGATGCCAGGTCCTCATCTCCCAGGTTTATTTTTTACGAGGGTCCCCCTACCGCCAACGGCAACCCCGGCATCCACCACGTCCTCTCGCGTGTCTTCAAGGACGTTATACCCCGCTACAAGACCATGAAGGGGTTCTGTGTACCGAGGAAAGCCGGCTGGGATACGCATGGACTGCCGGTGGAGCTCGAGGTCGAGAAGCAGCTCGGTTTTACAGGCAAGGCACAGATTGAAGATTACGGCGTGGCTAAATTCAATGCCCTCTGCCGGGAAAGTGTATTTAAATACCTGAAACAGTGGGATTCGCTCACCGAGAGGATCGGCTTCTGGCTGGATATGGACCATCCCTATGTAACGCTGGATAACTCATATATAGAATCGTGCTGGTGGGCCATCAGGCAGTTGTGGGACAGGGACCTGATCTACCAGGGCTACAAGGTCACGCCGCACTGCCCGCGCTGCGGCACCTCGCTCAGTTCACACGAGGTAGCCCTCGGGTATAAGGATGATACGGTCGACCCGTCTGTGTACGTGAAATTCAGGATACAGACACTGCCGCCGGCCGTGGCCGCCGACGCCTCCGGCGGCTTCACATTGGTGGATGCCGTCTCAAGGGGCAAGGTCTACTTTTTAGCCTGGACGACCACCCCCTGGACATTGCCCGGCAACACATCCCTGGCCCTGGCTGAGGATGCCGATTATGCCGTTATCGCGATGGGTGAAGAGTATCTGATCTTTGCGCGGGCCCTGGTAGAGCAGGTAGGCCTCGGGGATCAACCGGCGCTCAAGACGTTCAAAGGCGGCCAGCTGGCAGGTTCGCTCTATTGCCCGCTGTACAACCCCCATGAATTCGACGTTGAAAGGAAGAGGGCAAAGAAGGGCCAGCCGGGGCAGTTCGACGTGCAAAGCCCCGTTAAAGATCTCACCTATAAGATCATTAATGCCGATTTTGTATCTATGGAGGACGGCACGGGCATCGTACACATCGCACCGGCCTTCGGTGAAGTGGATTTCCAGGCCGGCCTGGAGAACAATCTCGATTTCGTGCAGCAGGTGGACCTGGCCGGCAATATCACCGGCAGCTACTCTTTTTCAGGCAAATTCGTGAAGGATGCCGATGCCGAGATACTGGCCGATCTCGACAGGCGCGGGCTGCTTTATAAAACGGCCAGGATCACACATACCTACCCGTTCTGCTGGCGCTGCGACGCGCCCCTGGTCTATTATGCCAAGAAGACATGGTACATCAGGACGTCGGCCAGGAAGGATGAGATGATAGCCGGGAACAGGCAGATCAACTGGTACCCCGAGCATATCAAGGAAGGGCGTTTCGGCGACTGGCTGCAGAACAACGTGGACTGGGCCTTTTCGCGTGAGCGATACTGGGGCACACCGCTGAATATATGGATCTGCGGTAAATGCGGCCGGTACGAGTGCCCGGGCGGTGTGGAAGAGATCAGGATGAAACCGGGATTAGAGGGTTACTCCGAGGGCATGGACCTGCACCGCCCCTATATTGACGATGTATCCTTCATCTGCGGTTCCTGCGGCGGCCGGATGGTCAGGCAGCCTGAAGTGATCGACTGCTGGTTTGATTCGGGCGCCATGCCTTTTGCGCAGTGGCACTATCCTTTTGAGAATGTGGAGCTCTTCAAGCAGAGTTTCCCCGCCGATTATATATCGGAGGCCGTGGACCAGACCAGGGGATGGTTCTACAGCCTGCACGCGCTGTCCACGCTGATATTCGACGGGCCCTGCTTTAAAAACGTCATCTGCCTGGGCCATATACTGGACGCGCAGGGAGAGAAGATGAGCAAGACCAGGGGAAACGTGGTAGATCCCTGGACGGTGCTCGATTCCTCCGGCGCCGACGCCCTGCGCTGGTACATGTTTACATCCGGGCCTCCAGGCAATGTCAGGCGCATGTCGCCCGATATGGTGGTCGAGGTCATGCGCAATTTTCTCATGACCCTGTGGAATACCTACTCGTTTTTCGTCATCTATGCCAATATCGATAATTTCGTACCGGGCAAGAAGATGCCTAAAACCACGTCGGAGCTGGATAGATGGCTGGTCTCCAGTTTGAACCAGCTTATAATCGACGTGGACCGGCTGCTCGATGAGTATGATCCTACCTCGGCCGGCAGGAAGATCGAGTCCTTTGTCAACAATTTGTCCAACTGGTATGTCAGGCGCAGCCGGCGGCGTTTCTGGAAGAGCCAGAACGACGACGACAAGCTCTCCGCTTACAACACGCTCTACCAGGCGCTGGTGACGCTGGCCAAACTGCTGGCCCCCTTTACCCCATTTGTCGCCGAGGAGATCTATCAAAACCTTGTCAGGACGGTTGATAAGGAAGCGCCTGAAAGCGTTCACCTGGCATCGTTCCCCACAGCGGACGAAAGTTTAATCGACAAAGACATAATGGCCGGTACCGAGCTGGCCATGAAGGTATGCAGCATGGGCAGGGCGGCGCGATCAAAGAGCGCGGTCAAGGTCAGGCAGCCTCTGCCGAAGGTGATAATCATGGCCGGGTCGTCCCATGAGAGGGAGGCCCTCAACAGCCTTCGCGCTCAGATCACGGATGAGTTGAACGTCAAGGATATCGGGTTTACCTCGGAAGAGATGAAAGAAGATAAAAATTTATCCGTGATAGCCGAAGGTGATTACCAGGTCGGAATAGTTACGGAGATCAGCCCGGAATTGCTGGCGGAGGGACTTGCCAGGGAGATAGTGAGGAGGTTGCAGACGATGAGGAGGTCCGCCGGGCTCGAGATAGCAGACCATATCCGGACATATTACGAGGGCGGCGAACAGGTCCAGGCCGTCATCAACGATTTCGCGGATTACATCAAGCAGGAGACCCTGTCCACGGCGATTTTAATGAAGGCTGCTGAGCCGCCGGCCTACACGGAGAAGTTCAAGTTGTCCGGGATCGAGGTTACGCTGTCCATCAAGAAACAAGAATAGCCGGCGCCCTGGCCGGTCTCCTGGTATCGGGCGCCTATCTGGGAGGTGGGCTGTCGGTGAGCAGTGCGGTGGCAGTGTAGGTGTTCTTGCCCCTGACATAGGTCACAGATATCTCCTCGCCTATCCTGGAGCTGCGCAGCTCGCGCAACAGATCCGGCGCGGTATTGACCTCCTTGCCCTGGTATCGGATGATGACGTCAAGCCTGCGCAACCCTGCTTTAGCCGCCGGGCTGCCGGGTTGTACGGTGGTAATGATCGCTCCGCGTTTCACTGCCAGCCCGTTGTAGTAGGCAACATAGTCGTTTACCGTGTATAGCTCTACGCCCAGGAAGGGCCGCGTGATATAGCCCTTATTGACCAGTTCCTGCAGTATGGGCAAAGATGAATTGATGCTTATGGCGTAGCCCATGCCCTCCACGCCGACAGAGGAGATCTTGGCGCTGGTAATGCCTATGACCTCGCCCTTCATGTTCAGCAGGGGACCGCCGCTGTTGCCGGCATTGATGGCCGCCGAAGTTTCGATCAGGTCGTACAGCGATTCGTCCTCATCCAGGGAGAGCGAGACCTTGAGGCCGCTGACTATACCCTCCTTGGCCTTGATGCCCTTGCCCAGAGGATTGCCTATGGCCACTACCCAGTCTCCTACCCTGAGCTTGATGGAATCGCCTATGGATACGGTCGGGAGGTTGGTGAGGTCGACCTTGATGATGGCCAGGTCGGTCAGCGGGTCGCGGAAAACCTTATCGGCGGTGACCTCGCAGGTCCTGCCATCCGAGAACTGGATGACAACCTTGCGGGCGCCCTCGACAACGTGGTTGTTAGTGACGATGATACCGCTGCTGTCCAGTATCCAGCCTGAGCCTGCGCCGGATTGCAGCAGTGTCCTGCTGAACATATCGTTGACGATCTGTTCGGTCGTAATGGTGACCACCCCCGGGTAGCCCTTTTCAACGACATCGGCGATATTGGGAAGGACGGCCGCATTTTCCGACGGGCCCGGCGATTTCCATCCAGGATCAAGGGGGATTACTTTTTGGATGACCGGCGCCGGCGCCGGCGTCGACATAGGAGTGGTGGAGAATTCAACCCGGCAGGCGCTTAAGAGCAGCGTCACTGCCAGCAGCAAAGCCATTACGGCAGGAATTTTCATATTTGGTTACCTCGTGCTGATCGCAATAGTGCTGGGATTTTAGCATAAAGCTATTTGACGGGCAAAGATATTCCTGTATTTAATAGAAAACCGGCAGGCAGAGAGACCGGCCATAAACCGGTTCCCCGCCTGCCGGCCTGTGGGGTTGTAATTATTAGCCTTTGTAATCGATCTTGGGAAGCTGCGACAGCGCCTTCTTCACTTTGGCTTCGTCGTAGGCGTCTGCTTCCATTTTGCCGGAGAGGAACATGTCGTAAGAGCCCAGATCGAAATGACCGTGTCCGCTGAGGGCTAAGACGATCGTCTTCTTCTGTCCTGATTCTTTGCATTTAAGCGCTTCGTCGATCACTACCTTGATGGCGTGCGCGGGCTCCGGGGCGGGTATGATACCCTCGGTGCGGGCGAACTGGATCGCACTCTCGAATGTGGACTTCTGATTTACCGCCCTGGCTTCCATCAGGCCGAGCTTGTGCAGGTGGGAGACCAGCGGGGCCATGCCGTGGTAGCGCAGTCCGCCGGCGTGGATGGGTGATGGGATGAATGAATGGCCGAGCGTGTACATCATGACGATCGGGGCCATGCCTGCCACGTCGCCCAGGTCCCATGCCAGCGGGCCCTTGGTCATGCTGGGGCAGGCGGTGGGTTCGACGGCGATGATCTCTATCTTCTTGCCTTTCATCTTGTCCTTTACGAAGGGGACGGCCATGCCGCCGAAGTTGCTGCCGCCGCCCACGCAGCCGATGACGATGTCGGCCTCAACATCGGCCATTTCGAGCTGTTTCTTGGTTTCAAGGCCGATTATAGACTGGTGCAGTATGACATGGTTCAATACGCTGCCGAGAGCGTAGCTGGTGTCGTCGCGGCTGAAGGCGTCTTCGCAGGCTTCGCTGATGGCGATGCCCAGGCTGCCCGGGCAATTTGGATCTTCAGCCAGCACCTGTTTGCCGAAGTTGGTCTCGGTGCTGGGGCTGGCTACGCACTTGGCGCCCCAGGTCTCCATCATGATGCGGCGGTAGGGCTTCTGGTTGTAGCTGACCTTGACCATGTAGACCTTGCATTCCAGTCCCATGTACTGGCAGGCCAGGGAAAGGGCGCTGCCCCACTGTCCCGCGCCGGTCTCTGTCGCCAGCCTCTTAATGCCGGCCTTCTTGTTGTAGTAGGCCTGCGCGATGGCGGTGTTCAGCTTATGGCTGCCGGCCGGGCTGACGCCCTCGTACTTGTAGAATATCTGGGCCGGTGTGCCCAGCGCCTTCTCCAGCTTGTACGCCCGGATAAGCGGGGTGGGACGGTACATCCTGTATACGTCCAGAACCTCGTCAGGTATCTCGATGGTATGTTCCTTGCTGAACTCCTGGTCATTCAGCGCTGCCGGGAAGAGGGGTGGAGGCAGGATGGTGGGCTCGTGCGTCCCCGGATGAAGCATCGGGAGCATGGGTTCGGGCAAATCGGGAAGTATGTTGTACCAGGAAGTCGGCATGTCCTTTTCGGGGAGAATGAATTTTGTTAATTTTTTCGCCATTTTTTTACCTCTTTAAATATATTTTTATATGTCCATGTATGCCGGTTTATCAGACCAAATTTTCGGCCCCGCCGGGCCACATATTCAGTTCCATTTTTTTAAACCTCCATACAATAAATAAAGCCTCTCGCCTAAGGGGCGAGAGGCTTAGCTTCGCGGTGCCACCCTTATTGGTCCGTTGCCGGACCATCTTTAGCAGGTACGGCCGTATTGCCGGCGATACCCTGGATTGTGATCACGCTATCCCTGCGTCAAAGCCTACTCGGGCACAGCCCTTTCGGTTTGCGGCTCCCGGGTCCATTCAATCCCCGCTCCGGCGTCAACTCTCACCTTGCTTGACTCTCTGTGGCCTTCGCTGCAGGAACTACTATTCCCGTTCACAGCCTTTACAATATTCAATTGCTACTATAATAAACAAAATCTGGGAGGAATGTCAATTGAAGCCGGCCTATTTTATTGGAAAGACAAATTAATGTTTCCCAGTAAAATATAATCTTAATTCTAATATTCTCGCTTTCTGCCATCGAGTTTTTAATACAGCCGCGACTTGCGCAATTGGTACATAAAACAAGTTCAGTTTATACCTTTGAATTAGAACAGGATCGAATCCATCTCTTTCCCGTTTCACCATAGCTGATGCACATTTCTATGCTATTTAATTTATTAATGGATTCGGTTAACATTTTGAGTCTATACAGTCAAAGAGTGATGGCTTTGGCGGCAATGCATGCTGATAACGCACAGGGCGAGAGGGATTTTTTTTAAGTACCCCATCCTCGACTAGGCGATCCAACCAGGTCCTTGCCTGACTCTCAGATACCTGAAGCTCATCAGCTACCTCTTTAGCTTTCTTAGGTTTTGCCGCAGTAATCCTTAAAAGCAACTCGCGCGCCTTATCAAATAAGTCATTAGCGGGAGACGAAGGTGATTTTTCAGGCGGCAAGACAATAGAGCCTTTATTCACAATCGAACCTGGTGATGCTTCATAAATCTGTTTATGAGGCTCGCTTACCGAGGAGGAAAGTCCTAATTGTTCAGGATATTCTTCCCTTGAATTTGTTTTAGCTGTTAGTGCTTCAGTCAAGGCTTCCGGTGTTTCTGGATTAGGCCAAGGCAATGCACCCTTGCGTTGGAGGGCTGCTATACCCATGCTCGTTTCCCCGTTCGACCGTACATAAACAGTTACGAAATGCAGCTTCTCAAGTTGCTCAACCGCGCCGCCCCAGGTACCTCCCTTCTCGTAATCTGAACATACGACAAGCGCTGCATCTGCCAGTGCATAGAGCAGCTTGTTACGCTGCATAGCGTGTCCTACATTGAACCCTGCCGAAGGATCATATGGCGAGATCAGTACTAAATACCCATCCATAAGCAGTTCGCGGTGTTCGCGGGTCATGGCTGTCCGTTCGAGACTATCTGCTAAAACCCCTACCACCTTGCCCTTGGCATCCAATGCACCGCGCATGGCAGCCTGGTCTATTCCGCGTGCACCACCCGAGACAATGGTACACCCGGCTTTAGCGGCAAGTTGACCGATGCCCTCGGCATATTCCATCAACTCGTCATCCACATGGCGAGACCCTACCACGGCCAAACCCCCTGTATCCAAAGTCGCTATCTCCCCGCAGCCGTAAAGAACCGGCGGTGCATCGTCCTTCAGACACGTCTTATATCGCTGCGGGTATTCAGCATCAGCTCGACTAACTATCCAGATCGCCCTTGTCTGCCAGCGCTCGATTGCTTGACTTAATAGGAAGCCCCGATTGAGCAGGCGGTTGATTCTGTTGGTATTGATGAGGTGTTGGCACTCCACGAACAATTCTTGGGCATCAGCAGCAAGCAGATCGGCCGGTTGTCGTTGCCTATCGTGGAGAAATCGCGCTAACCGCTTATACTCTCCCTGCGTCAATAAATCAGATGAAATCTCATTTCGCCCCATTATCAGGGGAGCCGTCAGAAGCAGGATTACCTGCGTGTTTTGTGAAAGAGATGTGGTCATTTATCACGTCCTGTATGCGCGAGTGCCAAAGGGAATACCTCGCCACTGCCATTTGAGCGCAACAACCAAGCAGCAACGGTAAACGTCCAGCGCGAATCCACCATATCATCTAATAGCAAAACCGGACCAAGGGGCAATTGTGGAACACCGATCGCCAGGGAACCATATATGTTGCGCGCCTGCTGTGTACTGTTTGCCATCATCTTCTGCTCCGGCCGATTTTCAGTCTTTATCAGTACCGCTTGGAACGGCAGATTCAAGGCAGCGGCTAAACGCCGTGCAAAGTTCGGCACCAGATCGGGGTGCCGCAGAGACGGTATGCTGGTCACCCAGACCGGCGCTGGTTTCGGGTTCCATTCTCGCACCAGGCATACGCAGGCTTCTACTAGTTCATCGGCAAAGTAGTGATCAGTATACTTGCCTTGGCGAACCAGGTTGCCCCAGCCAGCATCCCGCCAGACGCAGAGCGCTTTGCCGGTCTGTGCTTGAAGTGCCTGAGGCATTGCACCTGACGGCCATTTCTTTCGCGGATCGATTGGCAGGCTAGTTCGACGAAGAAAAGCCACGGCCTCCTTTACCAGTGTTGGGTCTGCGGTGGTTGGCAGCGCTGGCAACCCAGGTGGGTGGAATTTGCCCGGCTTCCCATCCAATGCCCGAACCAGAAATTCCATGTGTCCTGAGGTCAGGCTCACGTATTCCTGCATCTGTTGCTGTTCGTCTCTGCGTAAACTGGTTAGTCGCTCCGCTCGCTGCCAGAAAGCCTCGGACAGATTTGCCGTCGTCAGTTGCCACTTAGTACCCTGCTTGGCGATCGGCGACGGCGATTCTAGTGATAGAAGGTCGATGGTTTTCAGGATACGGTCTTTGCTTAGATTGACTCTTGCCATCAATTCGGGAGTTGAGAGACCTGCCGAAGCTGCTTCCAACGCTTCGAGCACACTGCCGACTTCCTCCCGTGTCGGGAAAGCGCTCTCAATGAAGTAGTCGGTGATGTCGATCTCCTCCTCACCGCTGAGCAGCACCCCGTATGCTGCATTAAGTGCCCGTCCAGCCCGTCCGACCTGCTGATAATAGGCCACAACTGAACCTGGCGTCTGGTAATGGATAACGAAGGATAGGTCCGGTTTATCGAAGCCCATCCCCAGTGCCGTCGTGGCAACCAGCGCCTTCACACGGTTCTCCAGTAAGGCCTGCTCCAGCTCGGGTCTGTCCTCACCTGTATCGCCTGTGTAAGAGGCCACGTTTAAACCGCGGGATCGAAGCCAATCCGCCACCTGTACCGCGTCACGTTTCGTGAGGGTGTAGATGATCCCATGACCCGGTAAGGCGGCTACCTGCACAGCCAGCCACGCCAAACGCTCTGCCTGGCTAGGTAGATGTATTGTCTGGAGTACGAGTGATTGTCGACTAAGATCTCCACGCGAAACACCGAGATCCGGCCCGAGATTTGTCTTCAAATCCTCCATCACACGATTATTCGCTGTGGCTGTCGTGGCAAGTAACCGCAGATTCGAAGGCAGTGTACGCACAATGCGTTCCAGCAGGCGATAATGCGGTCGGAAATCGTGACCCCAGTCCGAGATGCAATGTGCTTCATCAATCACTAACAAGGAGATGCGCTCCGCAGTGCTCGCCAAAACTTCAGTGCGAAAATGCTCGTTGGCCAATCGCTCAGGAGAAATCAGCAGGAGATCTACCTCGTTGCGTTGATTGGCCGCCTCCACTTTGTCCCAGTCGTCCGTATTGACGGAATTGATCGTGACCGCATGAAGACCCATCCGCGACGCCGCAAGGATCTGGTTGCGCATAAGCGCCAGTAGAGGCGAGATAAGCAAGGTTGGGCCACTTCCTGACTCCCTCAATAGCTTGGTAGCTATGAAGTAGACGTAACTCTTGCCCCAGCCGGTATTCTGTACCAACAGCAATCGTCCGCGGCCTTCCACAACATGACGAATCGCTTCTTCCTGACCCGTGCGAAAGTGCGAATCTGGCCGACCAGTGCCGAGGCGTAGTAGTGCGGTGGCACGGATGTGATCATAAGTCATAATATGCCCTTCCACGAGTTGCTATCTGATGCGACAGGGTGTGCGGACTGCTTGGTTTGGAGGTGTAAACAGTTTGGCATCGACCGATTAACAAGTCGTAAGACACATCCTCACTAAACTAATTCAACGATACTACAACAGAGAAATTTATTAAATACCGAAACATTGCCAGGACTTCCTCACCTACACTATATAGCGGCACATAATTATTAGTAACAACCACACCTAATTAGGTGGTCACGGCATCTAATAACTGAAATATGTAGCGTCTATAGTACAGTAAGTGCAATTGACTTTCAAGATATGCTACAACTCTGTTAATGTATGCACACCCAATCGTACGCCCGGTCAAACAGTGTTCTGTTCGCTGTATTAACCTAAATTGTAGACCCCATCAGGAAATCGTGGATAGAGGCGGCGGCCCGTTTCCCCGCGCCCATGGCGCTGATTACCGTGGCCGAGCCGGTGACCACGTCACCTCCCGCCCAGACACGGTCCTTGACCGTTTTGCCGGATTGCTCGTCGGCTACCACTGTGCCGTGCCTGGTGACCTCCAGCCCTTTGGTGGTGGACGGTATGAGAGGGTTGGGCGTGGTGCCGAGGGCGACTACAACCACGTCGACATCGATGGTGAATTCGCTGCCCTGTTTAGTTATCGGGCGGCGCCTGCCGCTGGCATCGGGCTCTCCCAGCTCCATCTCGTAGCACTCCATGGCCCTGATCCATCCCTTGTCATCGCCGATTATCTGCTTGGGATTGGTGAGGAACTTGAATATGATGCCTTCCTCCTCGGCGTTCTCAACTTCTTCATGGCGCGCCGGCAGCTCGGTACGTGAACGGCGGTAGATAATATAGACCTTGTCAGCGCCCAGCCTGAGGGCGCACCTGGCGGAGTCCATGGCGACGTTGCCGCCCCCGATCACCGCCACCTGTTTTCCCACCTTGATGGGTGTATCGTACTCGGGGAAGAGGTAGGCCTTCATCAGGTTGACGCGTGTCAGGAACTCATTGGCCGAGTAAACGCCGTTGAGGTTTTCACCCGGTATGCCCAGGAACATGGGAAGTCCGGCGCCCGTGCCCAGGAAGACCGCGTCGTAATCATTTTCCAGCAGCTCGTCCACCGTGGCCAGTTTTCCCATCACGGAGTCGAGCTGCACATCCACACCCAGCGATTTTACATAATCAACCTCGGATTGCACCACATTCTTAGGTAGTCGGAACTCGGGGATGCCGTACATCAGGACGCCGCCGGCTGTGTGCAGGGCTTCGTAGACGGTGACCTTATGCCCCAGCCTGGCCAGGTCGGCGGCGCAGGTCAGCCCGGCGGGCCCGGAGCCGATGACCGCCACCCTTTTGCCGGTGGGTGGGGGAAGTTCAATCTTTGTTTGCTTCTTGTTGGCCAGGTCCCAGTCGGCAACGTACCTCTCAATCCTGCCGATGGCGATGGGGGCCCCCTTTTTGCCCAGCGAACATACCTGCTCGCACTGCGTCTCCTGCGGGCACACCCTGCCGCAGATACCGGGCAGCGCGTTTTTGCCCTTGAGGATTTTAACCGACTCGTCCATCCGGTTATCGCGGACGGCCTTGATAAACTCGGGTATATCTACGTTTACGGGACAGCCGGCCACGCACGGGCGCTTGGGGCACTGTATGCAGCGGGTGGCCTCCAGCAGGGCCATCTCGTCCGTGTAGCCCAGCGCCACTTCCTTGTAGTTGTGCGCGCGCACCTTCGGATCTTGCCGCGGCATATCCACCCGGTTGAGATTGATCTTTGATTTAGGTTTGTCTTCCAACTTCCGCCTCCCTTAAGATTTGCCGCACTGGCAGGCTTCCCATCTATCCAGGGAGTCCTTCTCTTCCTTGAGGTAGACCTTCTGCCTGTCGAAAGCTGTATTCCAGTCCACCTGGTGGCCGTCGAAATCGGGGCCGTCCACGCAGGCAAACTTGGTGGCGCCTCCCACTGATACGCGGCAGCAGCCGCACATGCCCGTCCCGTCGACCATGATGGAGTTCAGGCTTACGATGGTCGGAACGTTGTACGGCTTGGTGGTGAGCGAGCAGAACTTCATCATCACGGCCGGACCGATGGCGATAACACGGTCGATCTTGCCCTGTTCGAGCTTCTCCTTGAGAGGCTCGGTGACCAGGCCTTTGCGGCCATAGGAGCCGTCATCCGTTGTAACGATCAACTCATCGCTGGCAGTCTTCATGCGATCTTCCCAGAAAAGCAGGTCCTTGTTGCGGGACCCTATGATAGAGATGATTTTGTTACCGGCCTGTTTCAATGACCTGGCTATGGGGTAAATGGGGGCGATGCCAACGCCGCCGCCCACGAGGATGACCGTGCCGAATTTCTCGATGTCGGAGGGCAGGCCGAGCGGGCCGACCAGGTTCTGTATGCTGTCCCCTGCTTTGAGCAGGCCCAGTTTCCTGGTAGAGGTGCCCACCTCCATGGCTACCAGGGTGACCGTACCCTCGCCGGCGTCCCAATCGGCCAGCGTCAGCGGTATGCGCTCACCTGCCTCGTCGACACGCACTATCACGAATTGACCTGCACGTGCCTTTTTGGCTACGGACGGCGCCTCGATCCTGAAAAGATCGATCACCGGCGTCAGCTTCTCACTGGCTATGATTTTGAACATGCATGCCTCCACTCAGAATGATTTGACCTTAACAGGTGGCGCCGGCGGGTGTGAGAGCTTCAGCCTGTAATGGCACTTGTAGCATCTTTTGGCCTCGTCCACAGCCTCCTGTTCGCTGTATCCCAGTTCGACCTCGGCGAAGCCGCCCAAGCTCTCTGCCTTCTCCAGCTCGAGCATGGCGGGATGCTTTTTAGTGGAGAAGCCCGGCTCCTCGCCGAACCAGGGCTCCATTTCCTCTACGGGCGCCAGCGCCTCTTCGATCTGGCCATTGCCTCCCAGGTATTTGTCTATAGACGACGCGGCCATTCTGCCCTGTGCTATAGCGCCGATCACCGAGGCGGGACCGGTCACGATATCGCCGCCGGCGAATACGCCCTTGCGGCTGGTCTCAAGCGTCTTGTCGTTGGCCTTGATATTGCCGCGGTTGACGGCCACATCGAATTTTGCCGGTATATCGGAGGCCTGCCCGATGCCGGCTATGATGTTGTCGTACTCCTCGACATACTCGCTGCCGGGTATGCGCACCGGGCTTCTGCGGCCGCTGGCATCAGGCTCTCCCAGGCGCATCTTGATGCATTCCATAGATAGTCGGCCGTCCTTCTGCGTAATCTTGTTGGGAGCTGCCAGGAAGATGATCTTGATACCTTCGTGGATGGCGGCTTCCACCTCTTCGGGCGCTGCGGGCATCTCGACCCTGGTGCGGCGGTAGACGATGGTTACATCGCTGGAGCCAACGCGCAGCGCGACGCGTGCGCAGTCGATGGCTGAGTTGCCGCCGCCGATAATAGCCACCTTCTTACCGATCTTGAACTCCTGCCCCAGCGCCACGGTGCGCAGGAAGCCCACGCCGTCCAGCACCCCTGGCAGGTCCTCGCCTTCCGCTCCCATCTTGGACCCCTTGTGGTCGCCGATGCCGATGAATATGGCGTCGAAGCCCTGCTGCAGCAGGTCGTCTATGGACTCTATCCTCTGGTTGACCTTGATCTCCACACCAACTTTCTTGATCTCGTCTATCTCTGCGTCGAGTATCTCGCGGGGTAGCCTGTAGGCGGGTATGCCGACGCGCATCATGCCGCCCGTCCGGGGGAGCGCCTCGAACACGGTTACTCCGTGGCCCTGCTTGGCCAGGTAGAAGGCGGCGGTCAGACCGGCGGGCCCGGAGCCTATGACGGCCACCTTCTTGCCGGTGGGCGGCAGTACTTTATTATTCTTTTTCCATAACTCGTTATCGTGGTCGGCTGCGTACCTCTTGAGGAACTTGATACATATCGGCTCATTCAGCTTGCTGCGGCGGCAGGCCTGCTCGCAGGGATGTATGCAAACGCGCCCCAGCGAACCCGGGAAGGGTACCTTCTCCCTTACGACTGCCAGGGCCTCGGGGTACTTGCCGCGGGCGATGTAATTGATATACCTCGGCACATCTATGTGCGCCGGGCAGGCGTAGCTGCAGGGAACGACATAGCCTTCCCACTCTGAGATGGCCCGGTACCTGGCCTGCTTGTCCACCAGCGCGCCCACCGGGCAGACCTCGACGCAGGTGAAGCAGTATTTGCAGCCCGACTCTTCGTAAGTGGCTTTGACAGGACCCGCCACCTTGAAGCCGTCGATCTCCTTGAAGTCGAGGGCATTGATGCCCCTCAGGTCCCGGCAGGCCCTGATACAGCGGCCGCAGGCGATGCACAGGTTGTAATCGAGATCGAAATATGGATTGTCCCTCTGCACCGGCAGGTTCCTGTAGGTATAGGGTATATTTTCATTGCCCATGTCCAGGAAGTCCACCACCTGCTGCAGCTCGCAGTGACCGTTCTCGGGGCAGGTAACGCATCTCTCTGTCACCTCGACATTGCGCAGGCAGACGTCGAAAGGTTTGCAGCGCTCTCTCCTCCAGCAGGTGAGGCAGGCATTGGGGTGCTGTTTCAGTATCTTCTCCAGAGCCTGCTTCTGTTTCTTTCGGATTTCGCCGGTGTCTGTGTGGACGACCATGTTGTCCGTGATTTTGGTGTTGCAGGCCTGGACCGGTTCTACCATTCCTTCTATCTCAACCGCGCAGAGGCCGCATTCGCCGGAGGGTTTCAGGTCCGGGTGGGAGCACAATTGAGGTATGTAGATACCTGCTATGTTGGCCGCCTCCAGCACGGTGCTTTCACTGTCAGCGGTTACGGATTTTCCATCGATGGTGAGATTTAATTTTGCCATGATGCATTAACCTCCGAAAATGTCAGGCTTAAGAATCAAGGGACAGGTATTCCAGTTGGATATATATATAAAACAATTGAAACGTTCAAACCAGTTTCATAATCTATCAGAAAACGGCTTCAAAATCAAACTTTACTGCCTGCAGGCTGCAATCGCCCTAACCATACAGCCGGTTCAATTTATAGCCGCTCAACGCGGGCAGCACCAGGCCGGGTGAAGTCGGCCGTATCCGTCAGGAACTGGTACCAGTCCAGCGTGGTATACCCGCCGAAGAGGAAAAGAATTATAAATAGGAAGGTTATTACCAGGGCGCGCCTGGTCGCAGTCATATCTGCCTCCCCGTGAATAATATTGCCCACGTATTATATCAAACGGATCATAAAGATCAGCCATATATTAATAGTGAACGGTCACATCATGCATTTTCATATTTTTAATAGGGTTAATGTTAGCTTGAATGTGGCTAGGTAACGCTTATGCGCCCCTGATTAGTTTGAATGACTCCTCGTTTCAGGAGTCTGTCAATAGCTGACTCAATTCGGGAATGAACGTTGTTACCTGTCCGGTCGTGTCCAAGTAGTCTCGCAGTTTCGCGAATTAAATCATCTATAGTCATACCAAAATACCGTTTAATCACAATTATTGCTGCTTGCTCAATCTCTTCTAAAGCTATCCGCTCTATTGGCCTTGCTTTATCCCCTTGAGCAGGAACACGGACAGGCGGCTCATTCATATTCTTTAACCAATAAAAATCGCCGCGTACACTAATTAGTGGGCAAGAGGAACGAGCTATATAATCGATTCGTTCTTGAATTCTATTCCCTGCTCTGCCAAGTTGCCACTTCGCTGCCACTCTCCTAGCCGCCTCCATCTTGTGGATGGGACCCTCATCCAGAACAACTAATGTTAGCACTTCAACTATTGCATTAGTATCATATCCGAATAAAGATGGTTGTCGTAAATTGGTTATCGGAGTTCTTCGGTATTCAATTACATCCTGTACTGAGTTATCTACTTTTATTTCAGTTTCTATTTTAGAAGTTTCTGATTGAATATCAACAATATCGGTACTAGTTACACTTTCTTGTATATGATAATCCGACGAATGGGAATTCGGATCCATCTCGTGCGTGTCTAACGCTACATGTGCTTCTTTGATAGCATCAAGTACTCTATCTATCTCTCCCTGGCGGTTCCGTACCCAATCGCGAGACCAGATACGATGAATTCTCCATCCTAACCCAACTAGTACTTGGTGTCGGAGGCGGTCACGGTCGCGTGCTGTTTTAAAAGAATGATATGTAGCGCCGTCACATTCAATCCCCAATATGAAACGTCCTGGCTGGCTGGAGTCAACAATTCCTAAATCAATACGATAACCGCATACTCCAATTTGTTTATAAACATCTAATCCCTTGGCTCTTAAGGCGTCATAAACCTCTTCTTCAAAGGGTGATTCAGATTCGCCTTCCATCGACGTTATGGCTCGAGGTATTGCGGCAATTCCGTGTTTGGCTACCTCCATGTATTCTTTTAGGAGAATTACACCTTCCGAGCGGATTTTGGTTGTGTCTAATTGTGACGGCTCAAAAGAACTAATTAGTTTAATGTGTTCTCTTGCTCTTGTAATGGCAACATTCAGTCTGCGTTTACCCTGTTCGCGGTTCAAGGGTCCGAAGTTCATTGTTATTTGACCTCTTTCGTCTGGCCCGTATCCAATACTGAAAAACATTACATCGCGTTCATCGCCCTGCACATTTTCCAAATTCTTAACGAAGAAGTGTTCATCGGTCTTAGCATTACACCATTCGTCAAATCCCGAGTCCGTCTGTCTTATACATTCGACCGCGGCATCAATGGCATCTGATTGAGATAAACTAAAAGCAACTACTCCCAAGCTACGATTGGGGAAATTTTTATAATGGCTGAATGCTAAATCTGCAACCTGTTGTGCCTCTCGTCTATTGGTTCTGCTTTTACTTCGATCATAAATGCCGTTAGGCGTTAGAATAAATTGCATTCCAGTTGGATATTTATATGTGCCGGCAGAGGGGAATGTGATTAATCTATTGTTATAAAAATAGTAATTGGAGAAAGCAATGAGTGATTCATCCCTGCTCCGATAATGCCATAGCAGCGATTTCTCCCTCAGTCCTGCCGCAAGCGCTTGCTCCATTATTGATTCGAGCATTGGCTCATTTGCGGGATCTTCATCATCGTCATCCTCTTCCATCGTGTTAAAAAATCTGGTTGGTGGAAGTTGCTTGGTATCTCCCACGACAATTACCTGTGGAGAGCGTACTATACTCCCTATGGCATCTTCAGGTATTATCTGCGACGCCTCATCAAACAATAAAACATCAAACTTGATTTGTCCTGGAGCTAAATAGGAGGCAACGGATAAAGGACTCATCAAAAAGCATGGTTTTAATGTTTGTATCAAGGCAGGTATGTCAGAAAAAAGTCGGCGCAGAGGCATATGTCTTTTTTTTCTCTGAATTTCTTTTTGCAGTATGCCGATATCGGATGTTCGTGGACTCGTAAATCCAACTGATGGCCGCCCCGATCGGAGCATGTTAATAATTCGTCGGGGAGTGGTCCTAATTAGTTGTCTATCAAGTTTCCTAAATTCGTCTATCGTTTGTTCATGTAAGCCGCTATTGAAAATATGGAGAATCGGGTCGGTTTGATATATATTGTCAAGCCATAACCGATAGAATTGTTTTTCAAATATAGGGCTCAGGTCTTTTGCGCGAACCTTTCTTTTTATGCATTCAGTAATAAATTCACCCAGGCCCTCGTTTTGAAGTTCTTTTATGGAACGTTCAATATCGAGCAATGGCCCCAGATCAGGCAGTCTATCACAAAGGAGTTTTATCCTAGATCTCATATTTAACAAACTTTGCCCGTCGGCACATAGGTTTTCCACGGGGAATAGAGATTCCATGTATTTCATACCTGAACTTAGTACCTGTACAATTTCTTCACATTTTTTAACTAACTCCCTCGTGTCTTGATGTAGGTAATATTCCAGATTTACAGCGAAAGAACATTGTGCCAAATCTGAAGTCGCAGCAAGGCAATTACGCGCCAAGGCAACAAGGGATGTTAACATTCCAAACGCTAGGTCATTAGATGTATTACTTGTTCCATTCAAACCACCAACTTTAACTTGGAAGCAATAGCATCCATGTTGAACTAGTAGTGCCAATCTTAGATCACCAATCACGTACTTTCCATCGGTTTTTGGAGATGTAAGGCAGCATCGGCGAATATGACGCAGCGACTTACTATAGCTTAGATAATAGATGTATTTACGTATGCCACTGTATTGTCCTTTGAAGCGGTGAATGAGTTCATTCAAATCGAGTTCCCAAATAGTTGGTGCATATTTTAAAAGCAGTAGCCGTTCTATATGGCCAATGACATTATGAACTGCAGAGTATAGTTGTGGCCCCATTGCGATTGCGTTATTCAAAGCCTCTAGAAATGTTTTGAGAGACTTTTCTATAGTAATTGATTCCTGAAGTGAACATGTTGTTAGCAGTGACCCTTTCCATGGATGAGATGTATATTCATCGTAGATTGAAGCATGAGACGCAATCTGACCAAATGTTCTTTTTATCTGTCCCAACTGCGGCTGTGTAATTTGTAGCGGTCTGGGGATTAAAGCAGATATATCCGGAGTTTCCCACATACGGGCAAGTCGTCCATTAACTTGGAAAACCGTAAGTTCAAGCGGCATGTGTAATTTATGAAGTGCCTTGACATAGTTGTTTAATCGATTGCGTCGTTCCTCCAGTTCATAAAATAGGACTCTTTCCTCTTGTATCTGCGAAATCTGTGTTTGCCGCAGGGTATCTTCGAGCTGCTCCATGACAGCTCGCTTGTTTGACTTATGACTGTGAAGTTCGAGACAGAACTCGCCAAGACCATGTTTATCTAATCTTCGCTTCACAACTTCAAGAGCGGCCATCTTCTCGCTGACGAAAAGGATTCTTTTACCAGCAAATAGACATTCGGCAATTATATTAACAATTGTCTGGCTTTTTCCTGTTCCAGGCGGTCCTTGAAGAACAAAACTCATATTTGCTAGCGCTGCGACTATAGCTTCCTGTTGACTTGAATCAGCGTCTATAATCTGGAGGGCATGCTCCGGCTTTATGGAATAATCAAGTTTATCTGCTGTAACCAAATATGGCGAGTTGTCAGGTAATAATGAATTAAATCCCGCTAGCGCCCCAATGACGCGATTCTTTTTTGCCGCCTCCTTGTTAGCTTCTAAATCTTTGTACATCATAAATTTAAGAAAGGAAAAAAGCCCCAGATAACAGTCCATGTTAATTTTCCAAGTAGGCTTATTACTAACGGCTGTATTTATCTGATGTAGAAATGCCTCAGGATCTAATTCCTCAGGGCTTTCAGGTAATTCAGGGAGAATAATACCAAAGTCATTTTTAAGTTTTGTAGCCAATGCCGGGTTAATGATTACTTCTTCCGATGCGATAGATAATTTATATCGCTGTCGTGAACGCTGTCTTTCTAATTGTATGGGGATCAGTATGAGGGGCGAAGAAAAATAAATGGAGCTTGCAGCAGACTCATTCCAGCTCAGGAATCCCATAGCTAAGAAAAGTACATGTATGCCTCGTTCTTCAAATTCTGTTTGCGCGCGAGAGCGCAGCGTGTAGAGGACGCGTGCAGTACGTTCCCTTGTTCCTTCGCAGACTAATTCATTTGAATCCCGGACGTTGATTGCTGGGGCATTAATATCAGGGACTTCTCCTTCCGTTTCTGCTGAGATTAGAAACCCTTGTTCCTCTTGTACGTTAAGATAGTAGTCACCTTCTGTTTTGATAATATGTTCATATATTTCAGCAGCATTTGGTTCGACAATTTTAAGTGTACTAGCCTTGGTCTCCTTGAAATTTATTAGGCGATTACGCAGACCAAGATCGATAAGCCGCTCCTTCCATTGTTGTATCTTTCTGTCCACTGCTTCAGATAAACCAGGTATGTCAAATTGCTCATCATTTAACGTGGACCTTTCATTGATCATCGCCACATCCTCAGATTCCTTTGGTATACTCATATTTACCACTGTCGCACCATTCACTGATTTTTCTTCTTTCATATTGAGACACTGATGGCATACATGGCCTACGCGCACCCTTCTCTGTCCACATACTGAGCACCAAGGTTTAGATCCCCAATATTTCTTGGGATCGAAGTCTCGACCCATTACAATCAACCCGCACCCAAAAATAAATCATAGACTGGTTCTAATTCATACAGTTGAATTAGACACTTCTCAGCCCAACGAAAGGACAATATTTAGCTATGAATGATGCTGAGTATATGATGCTTAACGGAAAATGTCAAATACGATTATGTATGAGTAATTGATAGGATTGAATTATTGGTCTTAGTCCGCTGGTAACTATTATAATTTCATTATGTGAGTGCAGTACTAAATATATAACGCTGACACGTTACATAAGACTTAGGGCACAACATTTCTTACAGCTATTGGATTGGCATGCAGCCCCGCTTAATCTACAATATTGGCAAATATTTTAAGGCAGGCGTTATGAGAAAATCCGTATTTAATACCATTCTGATCACACTTATTACGGTATTGCTGTCTATCCCCTTTCTGTCATGCGCTCCCGCGGAAAGGAATTACGAGCTTACACGCCTGACCATCTCCCAGCCGCTGGACCATGACGATCCAGGCGGAGCGTACTTTGATCAGGAGTTATTTATACTGGTCCCTCATAATGCTCCCAATAGCTCGCCTGTTTTCTTTATTCTGGGAAACGAGCATGACCTGACCAACCAGGAGCTGGTCAAAACATGGAATGCCTACGGCGCGCCGTCAGATGTCATTTTCATCCAGGCCGAGCACCGCGGCTACGGCCAGAGCGTCAGCGCGGATGACAACCAGACTGTTCCCCTATATGTCACCGTCGACCAGGCCCTGGCCGACCTCAATGTCCCGCTGGTCTACGTCTGCGGCGGCATGGACCCCTGGCAGGGACTGGGACTGGAAAAAGACTATAAAATCGCGCAGGGTTATTATTTCTATATCCCGGAAGGCCGGCACTGCCCCGATCTGTCCAACGTAGAGATCGGCAAGCAGGTACTGGCAGAGATGCTTAAGTATGCCAAATAACGACTATAAGATCTTCGGGTTGAACCCCAACATCTTCTGGCTGGGGGCCGTGAGCTTCCTCACGGACGTGAGCAGCGAGCTCATCTTTACCCTGATGCCGCTTTTCCTGGCCAATGTACTGCAGACCGGCACGGTCATTATCGGCCTGGTCGAAGGTGTGGCCGAGAGCACCGCATCGCTTTTAAAAATAGTCAGCGGGTGGGTCAGCGATAAAATCGGCAATCGCAAAGAGTTGTCCTTTGTCGGTTACGCGCTTTCCACCCTGGCCAAGCCTTTCATGTTAATAGTCAATACCTGGGGACCGGTCATGGGCATCAGGTTTGCCGACAGGTTCGGCAAGGGCATACGCAGCGCGCCCCGCGATGCGCTGGTGGGCGATTCCTGCGACGAGTCCGAGCGCGGCAAGGCCTTCGGCTTCCACCGCGCCATGGATACATCAGGCGCCGCCCTGGGGCTGATCATCGCCGCCCTGGTTATATTCCTGGCTCAGGGAGATGTGCTGGCCCTGCAGGCGGATGCGTACCGCTGGCTGATCATTTTAGGTGTGATACCGGCTTTTATCGCGCTGTTTTTCTTCCTGTTTATTCATGAAGCGCCGAAAAAGGCGTGCACCGTGTCTAACGCAGGATCGATAGAAGCCGAGACCCGCCCGCCTGCAACATCAGCCTTCACGGGCAGGTTCAGACTATTTTTAATCATCCTTTTTATCTTCACGCTGGGCAACTCCAGCGATGCCTTTCTGATATTAAGAGCACAAAACCTGGGGAACAACGTTTTCTATATCGTCCTCATGCTGATCGTATTCAACGCCGTCTACGCGCTTATCTCCACACCGGCAGGCAGTCTCTCAGATAAACTAGGCAGGAAGAATATCATCGCGCTGGGCTGGACCATATATGCACTGGTCTACCTGGGTTTTGCTTTCTTTAACGAGAGTTGGATGGTATGGGTTCTGTGGGCGATGTATGGGGTGTACTACGGGTTGGCCGAGGGCGTTGCCAGGGCCCTGGTGGTTGACCTGGTGCCCGAAGACAGGCGGGGCACGGCTTTCGGGGCTTATCACGGGGTGGTGGGTATAACATTGCTGCCTGCCAGTTTGATAGCAGGATGGTTATGGCAGGCCGTCAGCCCTGCGGCGCCCTTCTATTTCGGCGCAGCTCTGGCTGTGCTGGCCGTGATCGGGCTGATGCTGTTCATCAAAGAATGAGACTATCCCAGGATGATGTTGTCTATCAGCCTTGGCTTGCCCAGCCTGACTGCCAGCGAGACCAGCGCCTTTCCCCCAATCATATCCACTTCATCCAGTGTATCGGTATCGGCGATGCTGATATAATCGATCTTTGCCGCGGCTACACCCGAGATCAGGCTATTCATGGCCTGCTTGATCACCGCGGCATCCCGCTCACCTCTGTCATACATATCCTTTGCCAGGCAGAGCGATTTGTATAGTACGACAGCCGAAGTACGCTCATCCATGGTCAGGTAAGTATTGCGGCTGCTCATGGCCAGGCCGTCGCTTTCCCTGACGGTGGGGCAGACCACGATGTCCAGGTTCATATTGAGGTCGGCCACCATCCTTTGAATCACTATAGCCTGTTGAGCGTCTTTCTGTCCGAAATAGGCCCTGTCCGGCTCGATGATGTTGAACAGTTTATTGCAAACGGTTGTAACGCCCTGGAAGTGGGTCGGCCTCGATTTTCCCTCGAGTTTGGCGGTTATGCCCCTGACCTCCACCCAGGTATCGTAGCCCCCGGGGTACATCTCTTTGTCGGATGGGACGAAGACGATGTCGGTCCCGGCTTGCTTTAACAGGGCGAGGTCGCGGTCGAGGTCCCGCGGATATGACTTGAAGTCCTCGCCGGGGCCGAACTGCGTGGGATTGACAAATATAGTGGCCACCGCCACCACGTTTTCAGATTTGGCCTGCCTGGCCAGGGCCAGGTGCCCCTCGTGCAGGAACCCCATGGTGGGCGCCAGTCCGACGCTGTCGGCGCACTCCCGGCGCAGCTTTTTCATCCCGGCTATGGTGTGAACAACCTGCACGACGCTTAAAGATCCTTGAGCAGGTCCTCATCCATGGAAACGCTGTGTTCACCGGATGGGAAGGCCCCTGATTTTACCTCGGCGCAGTATTCTGAAACGGCCTCTTTCATTGTGGAGGCCAGTCTGGCGTACTGCTTGGCATGCTTCGGCACAAAATCCGTGAAAAGGCCGAGCATATCGTTTATCACCTGCACCTGCCCATCGCAAAACGGGCCGGCGCCGATCCCGATAGTGGGGATGCTGAGCTTGCCGGTAATCAGCCTGGCCAGCTGCACCGGGACAAGTTCCAGCACGATGGCGAAGGCGCCGGCCTGCTCCAGCGCCATGGCGTCCTCTATCAGGCGCTTTGCTGTATCTGTGGTCTTTCCCTGCACGCGATGTCCGCCCAGCTGATTTATGGATTGGGGGGTCAGGCCTATGTGTCCCATGACCGGTATGCCGCAGTTAACGATGCGCCTGGTTGTCTCCGATATGACCACGCCACCCTCCAGCTTGACGGCCTGGCAGCCGCCCTCCTGCAACATCCTGCCGGCGTTTCGAATAGCCTCTTCCACGCTTGCCTGATAGCTCATGAACGGCATGTCCCCGATGACAAGAGCCGTTTTGCTGCCGCGGACCACTGCTTTGACGTGGTGCAGCATCTCGTCCATGGTAACCGGTACGGTGGAATTGTAGCCCAGGACGACCATGCCCAGGGTATCGCCGACAAGTATGAGGTGTGTCCCCGCCTCATCAACTATCCTGGCAGTGGAGTAATCGTAGGCGGTGAGCATGATTATTTTCTCACCGGCGGTTTTGAGGTCCTGGATCTTGTTGATGGTAAGCCGCATGGATGCCAGCCTCCCTCTACCTCGCGGCTATAAGATTGTCCGTCCAGGCGTCCGCGTTCTTTGTCGATGTTATGCGGTTATGCCTGTCAACGTAAACCAGGCGGGGCTTTACCTGCCCGGCCTCATCGGACGGCGCCTCCTGGTAGGTAAGAATAATGATCACGTCGTCCGCGCTGGCCAGCCTGGCTGCAGCGCCGTTCAGGCAGATATCCCCCGAGCCGGGGTCGCCCTCGATGGCATAGGTGCTGAACCTGGCCCCGTTATTGATATTGAGGATTTCGACTCTCTCGTAAGGTAGCATGTCCGCCGCCTTCAACAGGTTGCTGTCGATCGCAATGCTGCCTTCGTAGTCGATGTTGCAATCGGTTACACGGGCTCTGTGAATTTTGCTCTTGAGCATGGTCCTGTTTGACATCCTTTTTATCTCCTTGCCAGCATTGAATATGTGTTATTGCCTCGATTTGTCTGTCGGCGCTGACAGGTAGCCGGCGGCGAATTCCAGTTCATTGTAAACATATCCGTAATCGGGGGCCGGCGCTTCGCCCGGCCTGTTCAATAGATTACGTATCTCTTCCGCGGTCTCCAGGCTGATCCTTCCTTTGGCGAGGGCTATCTCTAATGTTTTCAGGCCCATGACGCGGTAGATATCCATTTTTTCCGGTTGTCCGTTTTCCAGGGCGGTCATATGCTTGCGCACGGTCTCGACGTCGCCCCTGGCTATAGGTCCGGTCAGGCAGCCCGGTATGCCCACACGCTCTATATTCCTGACGGTTCCTTTGAGCAGGGGAAGCAACGCTTTGACAGCCTCTTCCTGAGGTATTCCAAACGATTGCCACAGGTCGGCGGAGGTCTTCATCAGGGCAACCAGGTAATTTGAAAGGGCTACCGCGGCAATATGATATGTTACCTTGTCGCCCGCCTTGAGCAGTATGATATTTCCTTCAAGCGCCTGTGCCAACTCATGCGCTGCGGCCAGCCCCGCCTCGTCGCCTTCAAGGGCAAAGGTGGAGCCGGATAGATTATTAATAGCCTCTTCTAAGCCGGCAAAGGTTTGCAGGGGATGCAGGCAACAGGCATGGGCGCCGCTCCTGCCAGCCGGCTCCAGGATGTCTATGGAGTGTACGCCGCTGCAGTGTACTGCGACCTGTCCCGGGCGCCACCTGACGCCGGCGGCAATATCGGAGATGATATCGTCGGGCGTTGTGATAAAGACCACCGAGGCCAGGTCGGCAACCTGCTGGGGTCCGTCGCATACCGTGCAATCGCTGACAAATGAAGCCAGCCTTTTGGCTGAGCTCAGGCTCCTGCTGCTGACGGCCACGACCGGATAACCCCGCTGCCAGAGCCGGGCCGCGAGGGCTGTGCCGGTCATCCCGGCGCCTATAAAGCCTATGGTCATTTTCATATTTTTACGCCTCTTGGGCAATAAAAAAACCTTCCAGACAGCAGCCGGGAAGGTCATTACAGACACCCTGTATATACCGTCTCGGTCATCGCTGATCCAAGCGGACTTTGTATTCAGTTACACTACTTTTGCCTCACCGCCCCTGCGGGTCGATGGACATTATTATATTAGGAGTAAATTATTTATTTGTCAATAGACCAGCCCCTACAGCTTGAATTCCCAGCGGCAGTAATAGTCCTTATCGTTCTCGCGCGGCGGTGTTTTCAGGCAGTTGACCTGTATGTCCGTGTTGAAAAAGGAGGCATACAGCTTGTTCAGCCTGGGCTCCACATTGTTGCAGATGTCGTTCTCCCTGCCACGGCCCTCTCGTTCCAGGGCACTGACGGTCGGGCAGTGCAAGACCGTCCATATCACATGGTTATCGTTGATAACCTCGAAGTTGGACTTGATGTTCCAGGCCCACGGGCTGAGCTGGAAGGCTTTCATCAAAGACTTTACATCCTTTCCCGTTATATTGAGGCCTTTGGTTATCTTGTTCATCTCGTAGAGGCACAGTTTTTCCCACACCAGGATGTCGCAGGTCAGGGCCTCGTCATTGCCCGACCGGTCCATCAAGGTCAGGTACCAGAAGCCGTCCAATGCCTTGTAAAGCTGGGCATATATCTTGATCAGCTTTTCCAGCGCCTCGTATGAGAAATCGCTTGGCTTCAGGTCCGGCTTGAAATCGCCGCTGTAATCGTCCAGTTTCTTCACGAGAGCCTCCTTAATCGTTGTTGGAGATAACCGGCAAAAAGCCGGGCAGCATCCGATCCTTGTCGTTCAGATTATCAGTTTTGGCTGGCAGCGGCTGCAGAAATAAGAGCTTTTGACGTCCGTGTCGATCAGGCTTTGTGAGAAATGCATGACACATTTGACGTCACGGCAATGTCCCAGGCCCATAGTGTGTCCAAGCTCGTGGACGGCCTCTTTAAGCGATCTTTCGATCAGGAGCTTCCTGTCACCGGGGAGCGCCCAATCTTCTCCTCTCAAATGATGCAAGGATATCAGCGCCACGCGCCCGGCGCTATCGGCCTGTCCGAATACGAAGTTGAGGCCGTGGGTGTAGATGCTGACTTCTGTCACGCCCAGAATGTGTGCAGATTTATTTGTATGTTGCCGCAGCCCGTCGATCAGGGCATCGGACAGATACTGGTTCCTGGCCGGATCAAATGCCTGGCCCGGCACGGTGATGGGAGGCTGGATATGAACGGGACAGCCAAATATGGTTGCAAGGCCGCCTTTCAATTCCTGCAGGACGCCGGGTTCCATATCTCCGATGGGGACCAGGTTTACGTTCATTCACCGATATGCCAGCCAGGCCAACATCTCGGCCAGCACGTACCTCTGGTTGTTGCGTGTCAGTTCGGTCACCTTGATGTCACTGATCTGCCTGATAGTGTCGGCCAGCGGATGCGGTTTGAGAGTTATCGTACCCAGCACCTTCTTTGGGCTCCTTAACGCATCCTGAACCGCCTGTATAAAGCGCGGGGAGAAAAGCTCCATCTTTCCGATCTCGTCGATCACTATTACGTCGTTGTGCTCTATAGCATTGTAAATGGCATCAACGCCGGTGGTGTTGAGCACCTCAATGTCCACGCCGTACTTGCCCACGCGGAAAGGGCTGTCGATGGTTATATGCGCCAGTACCCCTTCTTTCTCATCAAGAGTGACTATGCGGAAACCTTCCCTGATGCCCACGTTCCTGATTTCCTGCGTAAAGAAGCCGCCGGCATTACACTTAGACTGTGTAACCGCCTGCTTGATGATACTGGTTTTACCTGTACCGGGCATGCCCGTTAGCAGGTAAGCTTGCCCCATCAACCCCCTTCGGTGGACTCAGGTTTCTTTTTCCGGCTGGTGGCCTTTTTAGGTGCGGCAGCCTTCGCCGCGGTAGTTGGTCCGGCTGTCGGGCTGGCTTTCTTTTTTACCGGTGCTTTCCTGGGTTTCTCCACCTTTTCAGCTGTTGCAGCCTTTACAGGCTCGGGCTTCTCTTTTTTAACCGCCGGCTTTTTGGCAACCGATGCTTTCTTGGGCTTCAATATGTCGGCCAGCGCTTTGACAGGCTTGGGTATCTCGATCTCTTTCCTGGCAGCCACATTGACAGCCGACTTGCTTGCAGCGCCGGATGCGAGGTTTAACGCCTTCCTGCGCTCCTCAAACTTTTTCCTCTTGCGGCGATGTTTCATTATGGCCATTTTCTTACGTTTGTTCATTTCTTATCACCTAATATCATTACCTTAAATATAAAACACACTATGTATTATCGCTAAAGCGGCCGCAGATTTCAACTCCGGCAGTCATCTATGAACCGTATTTCCGCCTCGCTCTGGAGGAGAGTTCAATCAACAGGCTGTAGACGTATTCCACCGCATCGTGGGAAAGGGAATTCAGCGCGCAGCTCGGGGTAACCAGGCTTTGCCTGACCACCTGGCGCATTGACAGACTATTATTGGTCAGGTGTGACAGCGCATCACCAAACCTGTCGAAGAGGCTGGCGGGAGTTTCTTTTTTTAGCGTCTCCTCGTCATTGGGAACGATGCCCCAGGCAATTGTCCGGCCCCGCCTGATGTGGGTCAGCAGGTCCGGCAGGTAACACAGCACGGAATCGAGGTAGCTGTAGGCGTCGAAGCTGATAATATCGATGGGCAGGCTGAGCAGCAGCGACCAGTCCGTGCCGCCGCAGCAGTGGATTCCCTTGATCCCCTTTATACCGCCCAGGACCTCAGTTAGCTGGCTCGATATCTGCTCGTTGGACAGCGTCACGAACGCCGACCCCAGCGATGTCAGGTACGGTTCATCTACAAATATCACCGTCTTTTTGGAGAACGAGCCCATGAAGCTTTCAAGCCAGGCAGCTTTCAGCCTGAGGAACTTGCTGACTGCATCGGCCAGCGTCTCGTCATAGATTATTCCTTTTCCCGAGCTGTCGGTGACGCATAAACCCCAGCTGATGGGACCGGTGATTTGCCCCTTGACCAGAGGTAAAGTCGTACTGTTGGACGCAAGGTAATGCAGGCCTGAAGCGTGCTCTTTATCGATGGCATAGCCGCCCGTTTTGCCGTCGGCCCAGTCAAAGTAAAGCAGTTCCATCATGCTGTCGAAGTCGGACCCTCTTTCAACCCGTATCGTCTGGCCGTCCACGGCAATGCCGGGGAATCCCTGGCTGAATTGTATATACATATTTTCCAGGTTGGTCCGCATAGGCAATTGAGGCCATGCCGGCAGGTCCACCAGATATTTGTTTATCCCGGCGCAGGCGATGGCGGCATCGGTATACGGCATGCCGCCTATGATCGTGGCAGCGCAGTTGAAATCAGGCACGGATATAGCACCACTCCTATTTAATGTATTTCCCGATAATGATATCGAGATCCTTCCTGGCTTTTTCAGGTATCAATTCGGGGGCAGTTATTATGGCATTTTCCAGTGCCTGACCGCAAACGCACTCCTTCTTTGCAGGCAGATTAATAATAGCCTGTCGCAGTATCTTTTTGGCCGTCTGCATGCTCTTTTTCAAGTTTGATATGACCATCTCGGCGGACACGGTCTCGCTGAGCTCGTTCCAGCAATCGTAGTCCGTGACGATGGCCATCATGCCATAGCAGATCTCAGCCTCCCTGGCCAGTTTGGCTTCGGGAAGTGCGGTCATCAGGATGATGTCCGCGCCCCATGACCTGTATAACTCCGATTCGGCGCGGGTGGAGAACTGCGGCCCCTCCATGACCATGCAGATGCCGCCGTCATGTACACGGACGCCCGACCGGTGGGCCGCATCATATAATACGTCGCTTAACTGCGGGCAATAAGGGTCGGCAAAAGCCACATGCCCGACTATCCCGTTGCCGAAAAACGTGTCCGGCCTGAGAAAGGTACGGTCGATAATCTGGTCCGGTATAACGATGTCCATGGGCTTGATCTTTTCCTTGAGGCTGCCGACTGTGGAGATGGCGATTATATATTCCACGCCCAGTGACTTGAGGGCGTAGATATTGGCCCTGGACGGCAGCTCGCTGGGGCTGATCCTGTGGCCCACGCCGTGCCGCGGCAGGAATGCGGCGTGAACACCTTCGATATTGCCCAGCGTAATGACATCGCTGGGGTCGCCGAACGGTGTTTTAATGCTAACCTCCCTGACATGCGTCATACCTTCCAGGTGGTACAGGCCGCTGCCCCCGATGATACCTACCCTGGCTTCCTGCATTATTGAACCTCCTCTAGAGTGCATTTGATGTTGCGCTTGTATGGCGGCCTGAGTATGCCTCTCTCCGTTACGATGGCATCCACGTATCTGTGAGGAGTGATATCGAAAGCGGGATTGGCCGCCCTAACTCTATCTGGCGCGATCCTCACACCGTTGAAAGTGAGCACCTCTTCCTGGCCTCGCTCCTCAATGGGGATATCATCTCCGGAATCGATGGATATGTCTATGCTGCTGAGCGGCGCAGCTACATAGAAGGGGACCCCATTTTCCTTTGCCAGCACGGCTATGGAATAGGTGCCGATCTTGTTTGCTGTATCCCCGTTGGCGGCGATGCGGTCGGCTCCGACTATGACGCAGTCGATTTTCCCTTTTCTCATAAAATAACCGGCCATGTTGTCGGTTATGAGGGTGACGGGTATTTTCATCAGTTCCAGCTCCCACGTGGTGAGGCGGGCGCCCTGCAGCAGGGGACGTGTCTCATCAGCGAATACTTTAACCTTTTTCCCCTGCTCTGCCGCAGCTTTGATGATGCCCAGCGCAGTGCCGTACTCCACGCCCGTAGCCAGTTGCCCGGTATTGCAATGGGTCAGGACGGCGCAGCTATCCTTGATCAGGGACGAACCTGCGCGGCTCAGTTTTGCCATAGCCCTGGATTGTTGCTTGTGGATCAGCAGGGCTGTCCTGGTCAGCCTCTCTTTGGCTTCCTCAGAGGACCTGCACATCGAAGCCGCCTGCCGCATCCTGTTTATGGTCCAGAACAGATTGACCGCCGTGGGCCTGGACCCTGCGAAATCTTGCAAGATGCGCGCCAGTTTCGTGTTAAATGCTTTTATCGACGATGCCTCGATCGACTGTGCTCCCAGTGCTATACCATAGCCTGCGGCGATGCCGATTGCCGGGGCGCCGCGCACTTTTAGGGTTTTTATAGCGGATACAGCTTCCCTGTAGTCCGATATCTCAAAATAAATCTCATGCAGCGGCAGCCTGGTCTGGTCAAGTAACCGGAGACTATCCCCTGTCCATTGGATCGGTTTCACCGGCCGCTCCCTATTGTTGACCGGCGCGAAGGCCGGGGCGTATCCTCATATACTGCAATGTCCATGTGAATAAATAAAGGGCAGCCTCAAAAGCGCTGCCCTTTATTATAGCATCCTGCGGAAATATCACTTGGACGGCGCAGCATTGCGCCGGGCCTTGTTCCTGCGCCGTACTACAAAAATGATCACGAGCGCTATGATCCAGACCGGTGAGAACACGAGCAGCCAGATCAACAGGCTGAGCAGCACTTTTCCAAAGGCTATTAAACCGTCTACAGCGCCCTTGAAAACTCCCGAGACATCCCAACTGCTTTCGCCGATCGGCCTGGACTTATTCAAGGTTACCTCGATCAGGGATGTATCGGATGTCCTGTCCAGGTACTGTATGCGGCCTTTGACCCTCTCGATGCTTCCCCTGACACTGGACAGTTCACGTTGCACTTCCAGCATATCCTTGACATTGTCAGCCTTCTTGAGCAATTCGAGGTACTGTGCCTCGGTCGCCTCGTAATTGCTCAGTTGTGCCTTCAAATCCGTGTACTGCTCGGTTACATCCTGGCTGTTGGTATTCTCGTAGGTAACCTTGACCGCCAGGGCCCGCAGCTTAACCAGGGCTTCGTTGAACTTATCGGCAGGGACCCTGAACGAGATGAACCCGCTGGGCTGCTCCTTGTTGGCGTTCAGGCTGGAAGAGACCACGTACCCCTGGTACTGGGCGGCCATCTCAGCGATGTCGGCCTGCGCTTTGCTGATATCGTCGACCTCCATGATAATCGACCCGGTCCTGACTATTTTGCGGTCTATGACAGAGGTATCTGCGCCGCCTCCGGCTTCACCGCTGTATGCCATAGAATCCGAATTCGAAGTGGATTGCAGAAAACTTGAAGGGGGCGCCGCAGCCGGCGCGGGCGGCACGCTCGACTCAGACCACGTGGTCTTGCCCGGACGCTCAGCTGTAGAGGAGCACGCCACTGATATCAGCAGCGCGGCGACGAGGGCCAGCAACAGTGTAAATTTGATCGTTCGGTTCATTTCATCCTCCATACGGCGCGTTCCGGCGCCTTAATTATATATATTACTGATATCGATACTATTTGAAAATTCACTTTGTGGTTGTGGAATTGCCGCTGCCCTGGCGGATAGTTGGAGAAGCAACCGCATCGATTGTATTTTTTATCACCGGTGTTACCGTTGTGGAAGGCGCCTGCGTATTCGGCACGGTGTCCATCGGCTTGACCGTGTCCGTGACAGGCCTGATCGGGTCTTTATCCGAAGGCGGGATATATCTTGGCTTATCCGGTGTCACGAAATTATCATTGCCGACGCGTTCAGGCTTTTTAACGTCCGGCAAAGGCTTCACCGGAAAATTCTGCGGTTTGGGTGTGAAATCCTCCGGTTTATTATCCTGCTGCTGCCCCTGGTTCAAATTCTGTTGTGACCATTCATTGGCTTTCTTAACGCGTTCAATGGCATTGAGTATGGCCGGCCTGGCTGATTCAGGCGCGTTATCCAGCGCATCCTGCAGCGTAGTCAGGCTCCTGGCCGTGGTGGAGTTCAAGGCGGTCTTCGCCTTGTTGACGTTCGCGGTCGCGTTCGGCGTGGGCAGCGGCCGCCTTACAGCCGCCTGCCCTTCGCCTAATTTGTTGTCAGTAGAGGTGAAAGGAGGTTTTACCGGTGTGGTGGCGGCCGGCGCCGGCTGAACGGGCTGATCGTAGCCTTCTGTATTCGATGTATCGGTGGGAAGGGCCGTTGTCATTGCAGGAGAGCCGGCGGAAGTTGCCGCCTGGTATTTGCTGATATAGGTCTCAGCCTGCTCAAGCTGATAGTCCATCTTGACCGCAGTGCTAATTAAATAGTCAGACTTTCCCTGCCGGGCCATGGCCTCTATCTCGTGTGCCCTTTTACCGGCCAGGTTGGCATACAGCACGGCCTTATCCACGTCTGAGACGGCCATGGCCAATTGGGCCTGTTCAACTGCTGTTTTGACACCGTACAGCGGCTGGCCGGGCAGGGCGTCATTTGAAGCTGACACGGCGCCGCTGGAAGCTATTACAAACACCAGTAAGCCGGCCACCGAGATGGCCAGGTTCCTGCGGAAATTGAAAGGGCTGGCCTTTTTTTCAGTAGTCTGCCTGCTCATGTAGTCCTGGACGCCCTGAAGCCTGACGCGGGACCAGTATTTAAACTCCGGTCTGGGCTGTATGGGATTGGCCCTGCGCTTAACGTCGAAGGCTGTTCTTAGCATCAGGTCCAGCTCCATGGCGTGCTCGGGGTAGCTTCTCAAACAGCTATCCAGGCTTTCCCCGAAAGACAGCCGTTCAAAGCAGTCGTTAAAAGCTTCTTCGATCCTAATAGCCATTTATCTTTCCGTAAAGTAGTTTCCTCAGCGATGCAATGGCGTTAAACTGCAGCGCCTTCACCGTGCCCTCGCTTTTACCCAGCGACAGGGCCACTTCAGCTATGGATAACTCAGAGATAAAGCGCATGGTCGCGACTTCGCGCTGCGCATCCGGTAAATGTTTCAAGGCTTCCTTCAACTGATGTATCTCAAAATTTTGTTCCGTCATATAAACCGGGTCACCGGAGCTGATCGCGCCGGCTTCTTCAAGGCTGGCCTTTTTCTCCTTGGATACTTTTCTGATGTGGTCGATGACCCTGTTGTGGGCGATCCTGAACAGCCAGGATGTGAAGGGCAGGTCCCTCCATTTATAGTTCCTGACGCCCTCGTAAGCTTTAATAAATACATCCTGCGTCAGGTCCTCGGCCTCGGCCTGGCTGTGCACCTTGACATATATGTACCTGTATATCTTGTTGAAGTGCAGGTCATATATTTGCGTAAATGCTTCGCGGTCTCCATTTACGGCCCTCTGTACCAGTTGTTCTTCTATTAACACCAGGTTACCTCTATTTACCTGGCGTCTATTATATATAAACGTACGATTTAATAGAAAGTTTATCTATACCTGGATAAAATGCTTTTTTCGCAGTCATCATTGAATGATTGGCAATGTGCCATTACAATATAACGAGGTTCATCAGTACGCCCGGGGGCGGATCGGACCTTTAGAGTGGAGGATTTACAGCGCATGTCCCGTCCGATGTGGCTCGTTAAAATGATAGAGATGGGTTTCCCTTACCGCTTTGCTTTGGCGCGCCTGACACGGGCGCCTGTGCTGGGTAAATTGCTGGACCGCTGGCTTTTCGAGGGGGATGACATCATCTACCTGCCCAGGGACAGGGTCATCAGCATCGGCCGGGACCTCGAGGAATCACAGCAGACGATGCTGCCTTCGCAGATAGTCCACCATTTTATCGACAGGGCGGAATACCACTGGATTATGAATTTTTGTATCTGCCGTGAGAGTTCGAACTGCCGTGACTATCCGGTCACGCTGGGATGCCTTTTCCTGGGCAAGGCGGTACTGGGCATAAATCCTAAGCTGGGAAGGCTGGTTTCCAGGGAGGAAGCCCATCAGCATGCCAGGAAATGCCGTGAAGCCGGGCTATATCACCTGGTGGGTAAGAATAAGCTGGACACAGTCTGGCTGGGGGTGGGCCCGGGAGAACAGTTGCTGACCATCTGCAACTGCTGTCCCTGCTGTTGCCTGTGGCGCTTCACTCCCTATATCGACCGGCGTATAGCTTCCAAGATAAGGCGCATGCCGGGCATCAGCGTACAGGTCACGGAAAACTGCACGGGCTGCGGCGTCTGCATCGATGCGTGCTTCATTAATAATATCAGGCAGGAAGGTGAGCGGGCTGTCATAGGAGACGACTGCCTGGGCTGTGGAAATTGCGTGGAGATGTGTCCCGATGGGGCTATCGTCATGGTCAACGAGTCCGGCGTTCATATAGATGAGGTCATACGTCGCCTGGAAAATGTGGTAACAGTACAATGAAAGTCGCCGGGAATCCAGCAGGCGGCGACTTCCGTTATGCGCGGATAATGCTATGCAAAAGAGTGATCGGCTGATTGATCAGAGCCTGAAAAACAGGTGCTGCATGGTTACCGGGGCCAGTTCAGGTATAGGCAGGGAGATTGCGCTGGGCCTGGCCCGCAGGGATGCCACCGTATATTTAGTTTGCAGGGACCCCGGCAGGGGACGTTCGTCCCAGGAATATATCAGGCAGCAGTCGGGGAACGCCGATGTCCATCTATTGCTGGCGGACCTGTCCGCTCAAAAGCAGGTAAGGTCACTGGCGGAAGATTTCAAGCGGCAGCACGGCGTACTTCACCTGCTGGTCAATAATGCCGGGGTCATAATGGGAAGGCGGGTGCTGACCGGGGACGGAATAGAGATGACCTTTGCCGTGAACTACCTGGCCTGCTTTTTGCTGACCAACCTGTTGCTCGGCGCTCTCCAGGAAGGTGCGCCATCTAAAATAGTCAACCTGACCACTTCTCTCCACCGGATGGTCGGGCTCGATTTCAACAATCTGCAGGGGGAGAAAGCCTACCGGCGGGACGAGGCTTACGCCCGGTCAAAACTGGCCGTTATTATATTTACCTACGAGCTCGCCAGGAGGTTGGAGGGGACCGGGATAGCGGTCAACTGTGTATGCCCGGGAGCGACCAGGTCGGGGATATGGTCTCATTCAAGCAGGCTGATCGACGCCTTTTTTCACGCTTTAATGAAAGGGCCTGAAGAGGGCGCCGTACTGCCGCTGCACCTGGCATGCTCGTCCGGGGTTGATGGACTGACAGGGCTTTATTTCGAGACCAGGCAGCACCTGAGGATAACCAGAGTGAACGAAAAGGGGACGGAGTCAAAGTCCTCGCCTGTAACTTACAATAGGGATATAGCTGCGAGGCTGTGGAAACTGAGCGAAGGGCTCACGGGTTTGAGCGGTTCCACTCTCCTTTAATCCATCTTTTTGGGTAGGAAGCCCGACCTTTTCACCCAGAGAAAGGTAAGCAGCGTGGCCAGCAGTGTGGAAATGATCAGCACGGAAACGTACCAGCCGACATCCTGGGGGCCCAAATTAAAGGCGGAATTGCTGAATATAGTAGCTAGAGTGTTGGGCACGAGGACTGCCGTGCCCAGTACGGTCAGGTAGGTCATCAGCAGGGCCATCCTGTTGTTCATGGCCTGCAACTGGTTGTTGTAAATCGTCTGCATCACCTCGAGGCCCGAGGCCAGCACGTCCGACATATGCTCGGCCAGACCGATCTGCCGGCTGACGTCGTCCGCCAGGTAACCCAGCCTGTTGAGCAGCGACATGTCATTGGTCAGCAGTTCGGCGTCTCCATATCGCAGGTCATGCAGCACGTCTACCGTCTCCCACAGCGCGTCCAGGTAGGTGATCAGGGCGTGCTTCATGTTGTATATCTGGGGGCCCAGCAGTGTACGCGGGGTCTCGGGGTCCATCAGTATCTTGTTAAGCTCGTCGCCGCGCCCCTCTATCTGCCGGAGGTGCTCGAAATTGCGGTCGTTGTTCTGGTCTATGATGCGTATGAGGAGCGTAGTCAGCTTGTCCTCGGCGCAGACGTCGATGGGCACCTTCTTGAAAATGGTCTCCGAATAGCGCCGCAGGCGCGTGAAGCGGCGGTCGACCAGGATGGGGTGAACTGTCAGTATGAAATTCCTGCGCAGCAGGAGCAGGGTGAGATGGTTTTGCACGTCGATATTGTCGTTGACACGTATTTGGATGGACGGCAACTTGATCCCCATTTCAACTGCGTAGTCCTCGTATAACAGGCGGGGATTGTCGACCAGGGCATCGACAAGCTGTCCGGAGAATCCAAGAGCGGCTGCGCCGCTGCGCACATCTCTGGTAAAATCGGCGGTGCGGTAATCGACCCAGGCCAGCAGCGAATTACGCAGGTCTTTGAGAAAGCACTCGGGAGAATCGGCATCCTGCATGGTCACCCTGCCGTCGGTGGACAGGGAGACGCAGAACCAGTGCTTTTCAAATGCGTTAGCGGCGCCGGTGGAGGGTGAGGCGCACCTTACTGTCCCCTCGTTAGTCTGTTCCGGCATAACCTTAGTCCCGGTCCCAATGCGGCTTTACAGGCCCTTGGAGAAGAGCAGGAGGGCCAGGTCCGCCATGCGGCAGCTGTAGCCCCACTCGTTATCATACCAGGCGATTATCTTGGTCATATTTCCACCGATCACCAGGGTCTGAAGGGAATCGTAAATCGAGCTGCTCTGGTTGCCCCTGAAATCCGTGCTTACCAGCGGCTCTTCGCAATATTCCAGTATGCCCTTGAGCTTGCCGGCGGCCGCCTCCCGGAAGGTCGCGTTTATCTGCTCCACAGTGACTTCTTTATTCAGGTTGCATACCAGGTCGCACAGCGATACCGTGGGCACGGGCACGCGCAGCGCTATGCCGTGCAGCTTGCCCTTGATCTCGGGGATAACCAGCGCCACGGCCTTGGCCGCCCCGGTTGTGGTCGGGACGATATTAATAGCTGCCGACCTGGCCCTGCGCAGGTCCTTGTGGTACATGTCCAGCAGGCGCTGGTCGTTGGTGTAGGCATGTATGGTCGTCAGCAGCCCCTTGGTGATCCCGAAGCTGTCGTTCAGGACTTTAACTACCGGCGCTATGCAGTTTGTAGTGCAGGATGCGTTAGAGATGATGTTGTGTTTCTTGGCGTCGTACTTATCCTCATTGACACCCAGGACAATGGTTATATCCTCGTTGGTGGCGGGCGCCGAGATAATCACCTTCTTGGCGCCGCCCTGAAGGTGCGCAGCCGCTTTGGTAGCATCGGTAAAGAGGCCGGTTGATTCCACCACGACCCCGATTCCCAGGTCCTTCCATGGTATCTTGGCCGGGTCGCGTTCCGCGATGACCTTAGTCTTCTCCCCGTCCACGATTATGGCGTCGGCAACCGCCTCGACCTTGCCGGGATATATCCCGTAAGTGCTGTCGTATTTAAGCAGGTGGGCATTGGTCCTGGCGTCCGTCAGGTCATTAATAGCAGCAATTTCGAGTTTATCGCCGTAATGCTGGTTAATGGCCCGGAAGACCAGCCGGCCGATGCGCCCGAAGCCGTTGATACCTATTTTATAAGCCATTGATCAACCTCCTTTCGCTGGTTTATTCTTATTATAGGCGGCTGTGATCCTGGTCGACATGCCGCCGCGGATGTTCCATTCGCTGGTGACCTCCATGCTTTTGGGACCAATAGTCTTGACCAGGTCATTCAGTATGCGGTTGGTGGATTCTTCGTAGAAGGTACTGACCGTGCGGTAGCTGGTCAGGTACAATTTCAGCGATTTGAACTCGATGATGGACTTGTCCGGCGCATATTTGATTGTTATCGTGGCGAAATCGGGCTGTCCCGGGTTGATGGGACACAGGGCGGTGAACTCGGGGGCAACGACTTCTATCTGGTAGTCCCTGCCGGGATAGGGGTTGGGCATGGCTGTAAGCAGCTTTGGCTGGGGCGAGTCCGTGTATTCCAGGTTGAGCGACTGGATCCTGCGCAAGAGCTTATCCATGAGCTATTCTCCCGACCAGTATAACGTGTTTTCCCCTTCCGCAATTTTCCTGCCCTTTTTCTCGGCAACCAGGTACTGCAGGTGCGCCAGCGTCTCCAGCACCGCCAGCCTCCGGTCGATGGGCTCTAATTTATCGTAGGCCGTTTCCTCGCCGTTGACAACCCAGGGTATGGATTTTGCAACATCGTAGGCATTCCTGGTCTCCACCCCCATCGTCCTCTGGATTCTGTTCATCCTGTCGCGGTGAAAGCGCATAATGTCGTCGATCATGGGACCGAGACCGCTGAACACCGATCCATGGCCGGGGAAGACAAAACGAACCTCCAGGTCCGAGAGCGCACCCAGTGACTTAACATAATCTCCCAGCGGATTTTCGCCTGAGTGGGGATGGTAGCTGATATTGGGGACAACCTCGGGCAGCACATGGTCGCCGCTGAATAAGTACTTTTTATTCGGCTCGTACAGGCAGATATGTCCCGGCGAGTGCCCGGGCGTGGCCATGACCCGGAATTCATACGGCGCCATGGATATCACGTCGCCCTCCTTTAGCAGTGTAGTTGCTTTGAAGGGGGAGATATAGCTGCGGATGTTAAATGATGCCTCCGAGAGCATCTTGAGCTCCCATTCGGGCACGCCGTTGGCCATAAAAAAAATTATCATCTCGCTTATAAGGGTTTCGGGATGAGTATAATAGGAATCGAGCAGGTTATTCTCGATTTCGCTGACCGCTATGCTGGCGCCCGTTAACTCGGCAATCTTGCCGGCTAAACCCATGTGGTCAGGGTGGATATGCGTAACCACGATGTCGGTGATGTCCTTCATGACAAAGCCGCTGTTTTTCATCTCCCGTGCCAGAGTGTTGAAGGCCTCGGGCGTATTCCAGCCCGTGTCGATTAAGAGGTTGCCGTCGTTGCCTTCGACGATATATACGTTGACGTTCTCCGGGCCGACTTTGAGAAGCGGAAGTTTGATCTGGTTGATGCCCTTGAACAACTCCATGAAGTAATATCCTCCTAAATCAGCAGGGCGCCCCGGCCCGGGTACCTGGCTTTCTCCCCCAGTTGAGCTTCGATCTTGAGCAGCCGGTTGTATTTGGCCACCCGTTCGCTGCGGCAGGGCGCGCCGGTCTTGATCTGCCCCGAGTTCCAGGCCACGGAGAGGTCGGCGATGGTGGTGTCCTCCGTTTCACCCGACCTGTGGCTGATTACGGCCGTCCATCCCGCTTTACGCGCCATTTCAATGGCAGCCAGCGTCTCGGTCAGCGTGCCTATCTGGTTAACCTTGATCAATACCGAGTTGGAGGCTATTAAAGAGATGCCTTTTTTAATCCTCTTGACGTTGGTAACATAGAGGTCGTCGCCTACCAGCTGGACTTTTTTCCCCAGCTTCTGCGTGAGCAGGACCCAGCCGTCCCAGTCGTCTTCATCGAGGCCGTCCTCAATGCTTATGATGGGGTACTTCGAGACCCAGTCCGCGTAGAAATCCACCATTTCCGCGCTGCTAAGGGTTTTGCCTTCCCGTTCCAGCACGTACTTGCCTTCTTTGTAGAAGCTGCTGGCCGCCGGATCCAGGGCGATATAGCAATCGATACCCGGCTTGTACCCGGCCATTTCTATCGCCGCCAGTATCAGCTCGACGGCCTCCTTATTTGATGACAGCGATGGAGCGAACCCCCCTTCATCGCCGACATTGGTATTAAGCTTCTTTTGTTTGATCACCTTTTTCAGCGAGTGGTAGACCCCGCATCCCATCTGCATGGCCTGGCTGAAGCTCTTTGCCCCCGTCGGCATCACCATAAATTCCTGCAGGTCGGTGGAGTTCTCCGCATGCTTCCCGCCGTTGAGGATATTCATCATGGGGACGGGCAAAGTGATTGCGGCCTCTCCCCCTAAATATCGATAAAGTGGCGTATTTGCCGAGTTAGCCGCGGCGTGCGCCGCAGCCATTGAAACTCCCAGTATGGCGTTGGCGCCCAGGTGTGATTTATCGGGCGTTCCGTCGAGCTCGATCAATTTGGCATCCAGCTTACCCTGGTTTGACACATCGAAACCGGTAATCGCGGGTTGAATTATTTTTAACACGTTGTCAACGGCTTTCAGGACACCCAGGCCGCCGTATCTTTTTTTATCCCCGTCTCGAAGCTCCAGGGCCTCGTATTTGCCTGTGCTGGCGCCCGAAGGCACTGCGGCTTTGCCGGCTGCCCCGTTATCGAGGGATACCTCCACCTCTATTGTGGGATTGCCCCTTGAATCGATTATCTCGCGTGCGCTGATGCTCTTTATTTTCATGCTGTTACTGCCACCATCCAAAGCCGTGTCATTATACCATTCGTTTTTTAACAGGGGCAATGTGAATTGAACGAATGGGAATATCGAGACAATTCATAGCTTGTACAGTGTGGACGAGCCGTAGCCGTCTCAATAGCTATCCGCGGAATATTACATTAAAAATGTTATTACAGGATCATGTATGTCCGTTAAAGACCCGCTCCGCGCCTGTTGAACCTGTTCATGGCGATTTCAATGCCGTCTGTTAGTATGCGCTCCACCGCTTCGGCAACACTGGCTACTGAAGACTTAATGATGTCCTCTTCATCCCTGGGGAAATCACCCAGTACGTAATCCACTATTTCATCCTCGTCCCCGTACCGGCTGCCGGTATTGGACGGCCTGGATATGCCTATCCTGACGCGGTTGAAGTCCGGGCTGCCGATGCAATCGATGATCGACTTTATGCCGCGGTGTCCGCCCGACTTGCCGCCGAGCCGCAGCCTTATCCTGCCCGTCGGCAGGTCAAGGTCGTCGTGTATTACAACTAGATCCCCCGGTTCGGTATGAAATTTATCGAGCAGACAATTTATTGCTTCGCCGCTGAGGTTTACGTAGGTCCTGGGCTTGGCTAAAAGGACCTCGCAGCCGGCGATGCTGCCCTGCCCGATATCGGACCGGCAGAGCCGTTTCTTGACGGGGATCGAGTATCTGTCCGCAATATGGTCTATGCAGCGGAATCCGATATTATGCCGGTTAAGCCGGTAATGTCTGCCGGGGTTGCCCAGTCCAACGATTATTTTCATAGGCGGTAACAAGCTATTTGAGCCTGGCCTCAGCCTCCTTTAACATCTCCAGGAATTCATTTTCATCGAGTATCTTAATGCCCAGCGACTGCGCCCGCGCCAGCTTGGCGCCCGGGTCTGCGCCCACCACCAGGCAGCCGGTTTTTTTTGTCACATCGGAGCCGGCTTTGCCGCCCAGTGCCCTGATCTTCGCCTCCAGCTCCTGCCTGCCCGACGCCGCGAGCTTCCCGGTGATGACGAATTCCATCCCCGAGAATGGTAAATCCCTGCGCACGGCTTCGGCCGACTGCATGTTTACCCCGGCCTTCCTGAGCTTCTCAATGATGCCGGTGTTCTGCGGCTGGCGGAAGAAGGCCAGTATGCCGTCGGACACCTTGGGCCCGATGGACGGTATGCCCATCAGCTCTTCACGTCCGGCCTTTGAAAGTGCATCTACGCTGTTGTAATGCTGTACCAGTATTGCGGCTGTCTCCTCGCCGATATTGGGTATGCCCAGGGCGAAAATGAGCGGCGCGAGCGGCCTGTCCTTGCTTTTCTCAATGGATGCCAGCACATTGCCCGTGCTCTTTTCCCCCATCCTCTCCATGCCCAGCAATGAGTCACGCGTAAGGCTATACAGGTCGCCGGAGTCTTTGATCAGCCCCTTTTCGAAAAGACTGCGGCACAGCTTTTCACCGACGCCGTCGATGTCCATGGCGCCTTTGGAGGCGAAATGTATGATCGATTCCAGGGCCTGCGCGGGACAGGCTGTATTGGCGCAGCGGTGCATGGCCTCTCCCTCGGCCCTGATAACCTCGGCATGGCACACCGGGCAGGTCGCGGGCATGTGGAAGACTACTTCCCCGCCTGTCCGGCGGGAGATTATAGGTTCGACGATCTCGGGTATAACCTCCCCCGCCCTCTGCACCAGTACCCAGTCGCCAATGCGCAGGTCCTTGCGGTGAATATCATCCTCGTTGTGCAGCGCTGCCCTCTCGATCGTGACTCCCGCGATATTGACGGGATCGAGTATGGCATAAGGGTTGAGGCTGCCCGTCCTGCCGACGTTGATGCCGATATCAAGCAGTCGGGTAGTTCCCTGGACGGCGGGGAATTTATACGCAATAGCCCAGCGCGGGTCGTGGCCGACGTAGCCGAGCTCTTCCTGCACTGCGATGGAGTTGACCTTGATCACAAGGCCGTCGATATCATAAGGCAACTCTTCGCGGCGCCCTGCCCAGCCATGGTAATAAGCTTTGACTTCCTCCAGGTCTTTGCAGCGCGCCATGTGCGGGTTGATTTTGAAGCCCAGCGACTTCAGGTACTGCATGGTACCCCAGTGCGTTGAGGGCATCTGCATACCGTCCGCCCACCCCAGGGCATAGATGAAGATATCGAGCGGACGGCGCGCCGTGATCCTGGGGTCGAGCTGCCTGACCGAACCCGCGGCTGCGTTACGCGGGTTGGCAAAGAGCGGGAGGCCCTCGCCGGCTCGCTCCTCGTTGAGTCTGGCAAGGCCTTTTTCAGGCAGGTAAACCTCTCCCCTTACTTCAAATCTTGGAGGCGCAGATGAAGGCGCCGATAACGGGATACTTTTAATAGTCCTCAAATTTTGTGTTATGTTTTCTCCCTCGTATCCGTTACCACGGGTAGCCCCGGTTACCAGTATCCTGTTGTCATACGTAAGCGCCACCGCCAGGCCGTCGATTTTCAACTCGCAGACAAAGTCGAGATCCTGTCCGGGAACAAGGCCGGTTATGCGCCTGTACCAGGCATCGACGTCATCATCCGAGAAAGCATTGGCCAGGCTGAGCAGCGGGCGCGGATGGACAACGACGCCGAATGCGCTTACCGGCTCTGCGCCGACACGCTGCGTAGGCGAGTCGGGGGTGATTAAAGCGGGATGCGCATCCTCGAGTTTTTTAAGCTCGAGCATGAGGGCATCGTATTCCGCGTCGCTGATCTCGGGGCTGTCGAGAACGTGGTAGCGGTGGTTATGATAATTGATTTGCTCCCTGAGACCGGCAACCCTTTTCTTAACGATTTCAGCTTCCGTCATTAAACAACATCCGGAGCCATCCACCTGGAATACAGCGAAGCCATATTCAGCAGGTGGGGGTCATCAGCAAGCCAGCTACTGAGATATCCTCATCGATATCTTCCCAGTGTATTCCGATACCTTTACCGATCAGTCGCCACTTCTTTTTTTGCGCTTCGTTGGCATTCCTTAGTTTTGGAAACCATTCAACCGGGACACTGATTTCCCTACCATCCAGAAGACGAACGTGCATCAAGTGGGCATCGAACCACACCTCAGTAGCCATCGCCGCAGATGTTTTACCTACCGAAGTACTCATCCCAACTCCTTTTGAAATCATCGGCATTTTCTACAATCAATTTTCTTATCTCGCTCAGCTCTTTTGCGCTATAGCCAACCGATTTTGCAAGCAGTACTGGCTCCAGCCAAAATTTAGCATACTTATCATCAGACTCAACATGAACATGAACTGGTTCTTTAGCCTCATTACTGAAAAAGAAGAAGCGAAATCCCTTAATTCTTGATACGGTGGGCACAGCAACATTATATCGTACCTGCGCATATTAAGTATAGCAGTGCCAACAGCTACCGCAAAAAGACAGGGGAGTTATATGAAGGGTATTTTGCACGTCCAAATACACCTCTGGCTTTACGCTCTATTGCCTTTGTGACATAATCATTCTGAATAGCGATAAGGAGGCTGATAATGACCAGGTTATACGATTTAAGCGTGCCCACGGAAGACAGCCCCAGCGAACCCCTTCCCCTCAAGGTTGAGCATAAGGGACATGAGTTGAGCCTGGGCATTATCGAGATGTTCCTGGGAGGAAAAAAGGAGGACCTGGCGGACGGTCTGGGGTGGGCCGACGATGCCGCAACGCTGGGGGCGCACGCGGGCACGCACGTGGACGCGCCCTGGCATTATTCACCTGTTTCCGAGGGCAAAAAAGCCAAGACCATCGACCAGATGCCGCTGGAATGGTTTTATCACGACGGGGTGGTGCTGGATATGAGGCATAAGCCGCAGGGCTCAGGCGTCAGTGTAGACGATTTGAAGGCGGCCCTCAAAAAGATAAACTACACTATCAAGCCGTGGGACATAGTCATGATTCAGACGGGCGCGGATAAATTGTGGGGCAAGCCGGATTATTTTTCGGCGGGGTGCGGCATGACGGAGGAATCCACCCTGTGGCTGATAGACCAGGGCAGCCGTGTCATGGGCATCGATGCCTGGGGTTGGGACCGGCCTTTTGCGGCCATCAAGGAGGAATTCGACAGGACGCACGATAAGAAGTTGATCTGGACCGCCCACAAGGCCGGCATTAAAAAGGAATACTGCCACATCGAGAAACTGGCCAACCTCGATAAGTTGCCCCGGCCAACCGGGTTCAAGGTGGCCTGCTTCCCGGTCAAGTTGACCGGCGGCAGCGCAGGCTGGAGCCGTGTAGTGGCGATATTCGATGATTAGGCCGCGGCAGTCGGGGAACAGGTGAGAAAGCGCAGATCGGGCCGCTGGCACACGATATACTCTATCATCAGCAGCACTATCCAGGAGATAGCTATAGCCGCGCTGCTGCTGTGGGTACTTCCCGCCTTCGGGGTAAAGGTCCCTGCGTGGGTTGTGGCAGCCGTGCTGGCCTGTTACGCCGTGTACTGCTATATCATGTACCGCGTGGGACATCCCACGGTTTTATATGAGGGAGTGACCGGCCCTGATTCCATCATCGGAAGCACGGGCGCGGTGGAGACTATTATGCAGAATGAAGTATGGGTCAGGATAGAGGGGGAATTGTGGAAGGCGTCCTGCCCCGATAGCGAACTGAAGGCCGGGGACGAGGTGATAGTAACCGCGATCGAAGGGCTCTCCCTGGCCGTCAGGAAAAGGACCTGATATATAAATTTCCCATCAGAGGCAGGTGCACGTTACCTTTTTATGAGTGCAAGCAGGCAGTACTCATAAGGCAGGCCTCTGGGGGTTTCATAAAACTTATCCCTTAACCGCCGGTAAATTTCTTCGATCACGCCTTTATTTTTCAGGGAAAGTCCTGTCCTGATAGAAGATTCACTCCATGCACGGACAACATGCGCCAGTTTATCGGCGAGATCAGCCCTTACCTGCGGCTTATCGAGCTGATTTTTCACCGGTGTAAAATAAGCGCAGGGGACCGTCAGGTCATGGCATGATTTGAGATAAAAAAGCTTGTTCATTTCATTTTCTGTCAGCAGAGAGTTAATCTCTTCCGGCGTGGCAAAATAGTCGGGCACAAAAATGGCGTTCAACTCTTTTTTTGAGATCTTATGTTCCCGGCATAAATCGTGGCAAATATCGCGAAGATTGTTATACCCCACCGATGCCGGCCATAGAGAATGGCCCCGGTTTGTCAGGTTTGCCAGAAACAGGGCGCCGCCTTTAACCAGTTCGTCCGAACGTTCCCGGAGAAAAACTCTCCAATCGGTTTTCCATTTTTCAACGAATTTCTGACGTTCAGTATCCGGTAACTGGTTGGATTGTATACAGGCAGGATGTTGAAAAAAAGCGGAGTCCACATTTTCAGTGTCGAGCCAATGCAGCGATGTAGAAGAAAAGCCGAGATGAAGTTCCCCGGTTATTTCAGGGAACGGTCTATAAAAGGAGCGCTGGATATATTCAGCTTCTGCGCGCTCAGACCCGGCTAATCCTGAAATTTTACAGAACTTATCGAAAGGGGCCCGGCCTGCTATATCTATATAAAGCAATTTTATTTTTACTGAAGGATTTATAGCATGTATATGTTCGATAATCCGGGTGAATAACCCGCTTGAGTTGACGCCATCTGCAGCGCCGTAATCAGCCATCGTAAAAGACATCCCGGAAGACATACGGGCTATTTGAGGGGAAATGGATTGAATGAAAGCGATGATCTCCGGCAACATCCTGGAAGCTACCGCCTTTGCCGTATCTGAAATCTGGCTATAGTCCGGCGTCATGGTCGGCAAATAGCCTGGCGACGCAGAGTTGATCTGTTTTCGGTTTGCCCCTTCACATTTCTCCGGCATTATCATTCACAGTGTTCTCCTATTTCAATTTGCAGCGGGGATGTTATTTTACTCCGTCGTCGATATTGGCTGTTTAATATTATATAGGCAAATAGGTTTTAATTCCCGCGAAAAGATGGCTAAGCCGCATCATTGTTCAAATTCACCTTGCGAAGTTAATGGCGAACACGGCGTGTATCATGACCGATGCCAGGAAGATAAGCCACAGGTAGCCGTGGAATTTATAGAATTTGAGGTATGTCTTGTTATGCATGAGGCCGCGCGCAAACTTGAACCCCGGCATGCAGCGGCAGGTGAAAAAGACGAGCACGCCCAGTACGATATTGGATATGCTGAAAGCCAAGATTATGTTCAGGGCTGTTTGAGAGTGAAAAAACGCATCCACGGCGCACCTCGGTATTGATTATTTGCACGAATATTTTCTAAAGGTCGATCTCTCCCTGTCCGCGTGCCATATGTTTGATGGTAAACTGCGGGTCGCTGCCATAGGCCCAGATAATCTTGTTTGTCCCACTGTGCAGCGGCTTGTCATACTTGTCGCCGGTGTCCAGCTTCCGCTTGAATTCAATCGTTGTATAACCGCTGTCCGATTTGCCCCCCGATGCCAGTATATCGTCCGTCCCGCCCAGTTGCGTATCGGGAGGGTGGGGCCCGAATTGGCCCGTGCTGTACATGTCTGCAATAGATAGCTGCCCGTCTTTAACAAACCCCTCGACGATATCGGAGTTTTGCATCATCGATTCGGGGTCGAAGCCCACGGCCACCCATCCCGGCGTTTTAGCCTTCATGCCCATGTAAACGTACTGGTCATCGGCAGTCCACCAGAGCTCATAGTCACCGAAGGATTTATTACTCCGGTACTCCCCCGGCGTTATCACGCCGTCCGCAGCCCAGGCTATTACGTTGCCGCCGGCCGTCGCTGCCGGCTGTTCCGCGGGCTCTGTGCCGGCTGCCGGCGCAGGGGCAGGTGGTTGGGAAACGGGTTGAGTCTGCTGGTCAGGCGACTGGCATCCGGCCGGCGCCCAGGTGAGCAGGATTGCAAGTAACAGGACCACCGTACGTGCAGTGTGAGAGTTAAACATAACGCCACCTGCCTTTTCCGCCGTCTTTATTTTTACCAGCGTGCGGTCAGCGGACGCGCTCTTCAACGGCCTTCCAGTCGATATTCTTGATGAAAGCCTCGATATAGTCGGCCCGCTTGAGGCCGTAATCGGTTATAAAGGCGTGTTCGAAGACATCCAGCACGAGCAGCGGCTGGCACCCGGCCGGGTGGCCGGCGTCATGCTCGTTGATCCACTGATTAAATAGCCTGCCCCCGGCCGCGTCCCGGTAAAGTATGGTCCAACCGATCCCACGCATGGATGCCGTGCCCTTCATGTCCTGCAGCCAGGCGTCGTAGCTGCCGAAGTCGGCGGCCAGCAGCTTGCCCAGCTTCCCGTCCTTGTTGAGCGCTGCTTTGCCGCCCAGGTTTTCGAAGTAGTACTCGTGCAGCCTCATGCCGTTGAATTCCCAGCCCATCCTGCGCTTAAGCTCGGCATACTCGGGGGTCCCGGTCTTACCATCCTTGAGCATACCCGATAGACTGTCAAGCAGCTTGTTGGTGTTGGCGACATAGCCCTTGTAAAGAGTAAAATGTGTGTTCAGCAATCCGTCGCTGAACCCCTCCATTCCCAACAGCCTGGCGTAATCCTTTGCCTCGTATGCCATTTCTGTCCCTCCTTAATATTCCTAGAGCGCCCTTTTCAGGTCATTGAATACTTTTATGTGGTATAGCTCGTGGTCTCGAATCCTGGTCAATAGCTTCTTGAGCTTTCTGTCGTCTATCTCGCGGGCCGCCTTGTCGTATTGTGCTGCAACCTGTTTTTCTATCTTGATATCGGCGTCGAGCATCTTAGCGGGCGTCTTCGGCCTGACTATTTTAGAGTGTTCTATATGAGGGTGCCCGCCCCTGCTCACCATTTTTTCCGCCAGCCACCCGAGGTGCTGCATCTCGTTGACGGCCTGGTCCTGCATCTCCTTTTTCATCTCCTCGTTGGGGGACAGGTAAGAGTGGAGCATATACTGGATAATCACGGTGTATTCGTGCTCGATGCCCCAGTCGAGCACACGGGTAACCTTGTCGTCGCGCTTGCCGCGCAGGTCCTTCATCTTCTCTTCGGCGGTCTCGCTGACGAAGCCCACAAAGTCGCCGTGGTGCGACATCTCATCGGAGAGTATGCGCTCCAGCAATCTCTTGATCCTGGCGTCCTTGATAAGGCCGATATGCTCCCGGTACATAGTAACAGCCTCTTGCTCGGCCAGGACGTCGTTTTTCATCCAGGCGGTCACGGTCTTGCCGCCCTGGCGCATTTTGCCGCGCGTGAAGCTGGGGACTCCTCCCAGTTCGGTCACCGTCTCAGCCAGCCAATCGAGGTGGCGCATCTCCTCGCGCGCGATGGCCTCGATCTCGCAGGACAACTCGCCTTCACCCATGGCATAGGCATGGGCCAGGTACTGGATGATGGCTGCATGTTCCCCCTCGATGTCCATGTTCAGCAGTTCGACGATCTCTGATTTTTTCAATTCCACCTCCATCTATTTACATGCGTCAACCTGCGTTGATCGCAGATTACTAAAAATTTGTTACCTTTGTATGTGACGTAAGTCATCATTTTGCGCAGGACAGCTCCACAGGTTTGAACCTCTTCAACCGCAGGGAGTTGGATACCACCGTAACCGAGCTGGCTGCCATGGCCAGCGCGGCCAGCATGGGGTTGAGGAAACCATACCGGCCGAATATGAACTGGAGCCCGGGCGGGACGTTCCCGGCAGAAAAGAATGGATATAGTATGCCCGCCGCCACGGGTATGAGGATAACGTTGTAGGCGAAGGCCCAGAACAGGTTCTGCTTGATGGTGCGCATCGATTGCCTGCTGAGCGAGATGGCCGTGACTATACCGCCGAGGTCTCCCCTCATGAGAGTGATGTCACCCGTTTCGACTGCCACATCAGTTCCTGTGCCCATGGCTATGCCTATATCGGCCTGGGCCAGGGCCGGCGCATCGTTTATACCGTCTCCGACCATCGCCACTACCTGGCCGGCCTGCTGTAATTTTAGCACTTCCGACGATTTATTTTCAGGCAGCACTCCCGCAATTGCTTCCTCGATTCCCGCCTGTCCGGCAATATAATTGGCCGCGCGCAGGTTGTCACCTGTAAGCATTACTACGCGAAGCCCCATTTTTCCCAATGCGGAGACGGCCGCCGCCGCATTGGGTTTGAGAGTGTCTGAGAGCGCGAATACGGCCGATATCCTGTTATCGACGCTCATAAAGAGCACGGTTTTTCCTTCATTCCAGAGCTGCTCGGCCGCCCTGTCCGCCGCGACCGTCTCAACGCCGTTATCCTGCATCAGCGCGCTGTTGCCGATTAATACCGCATGGCCTTCAATTCCTGCTTTGATACCCAGGCCGGGCAGGGCTTGAAAAGCCTCCGGCACGGGAACGGTGAGGCCCCGTTCCTGAGCGTACCTTACAATAGTCTGCGCCAGAGGATGCTCGGAGTTCCGCTCAGCCGCCGCTGCCAGCCGCAGCGCCTCGCCTTCGGAGAAAGGAGAAATGGCTATCACGTCGGTCAGCCGGGGACGCCCCAGGGTGAGGGTGCCGGTTTTATCCAGCATAACCGTGGTTATCCTGTGCGTGCGCTCCAGCGTTTCCCCGTTTTTGATGAGTATCCCGTATTCGGCGCCCTTGCCCGTCCCCACAATGATGGCCGTGGGTGTGGCCAGCCCCAGCGCGCAGGGACAGGCGATGATCAGCACGGCCACGAAATTGAGCAGGGCGTAGGTGAAGGTGGGTTGGGGCCCGATTATCAGCCAGATAAAAAAGGTGATGACGGCGATGGCGATGACCGCAGGCACAAAATAGCCGGCGATGATATCCGCCAGCCTCTGGATGGGCGCCTTGCTTTCCTGTGCTTCGTCGACCAGCCTGATGATCTGGGCCAGCACCGTGTCCCTGCCGACCCTGGTCGCCCTGAACCTGAAGCTGCCAGTCATGTTGAGCGTGGCGCCGGTGACGCTGTCCCCCGCCCTTTTTTCAACCGGCATGCTCTCGCCCGTCAGCATGGACTCATCCACGGTTGAATAGCCCTCGCTGACAATGCCGTCCACCGGCGCCTTCTCTCCCGGTTTCACCAGTAAAATATCACCCTCCACCACTTCTTCCACCGGTACATCCACCTCATTCCCGTCGCGTATGGTCGTGGCCCTGTTGGGACGCAGGCCGATGAGCTTCTTTATGGCTTCGGAAGTCTGGCCCTTGGCGCGCGATTCCAGGTAACGGCCCATCAGTATCAGGGCTATGATCATGGCTGACGTGTCGAAGTACAAGCCGTGGCCGATCCCTGCCGCGGCGAAGAAATGCGGGAAGAGCGCCACCGCCACGCTGTACAAATAGGCCGCCGAGGCGCCCACGGCTATAAGCGTGTTCATATCCGCCGCCCTGTGCTTGAGTGCGCCCCAGGCGCCCCTGTAGAAGCGCAGGCCGGCCCAGAACTGTACCGGCGTGGCCAGCGCCCAGAGCAGGTAGGGCTTCCAGGCGTAATCGAGTGCGGAGGTCATGCTAAGCAGCATGATCACGGCTGCCACGCATAAAGCGAATATAAACTGGTTCCTGAGTTCGGACATCTCGCGCTGCGAGGCCGTATCCACCCTGCCCTCTTCCGCCGTCACCACCTCCATCTTGTAGCCGGCGTCAGCCACTGCGCGCAGAATCCCTGCGATGTCGGCATCACGGGTGTGCTCGACGACCGCCCTGTTGGATGCGAGGTTGACCGCGACTGAAACCACGCCCGGCAGACCCTGCAGGGACTTTTCGACGCGGGAAACGCAGGATGCGCATGACATCCCGCTTACGGCGAAGGTGGTTTTTGGGATTGCGGGCTTATCCTGCCCCGGCATTACAGCTCCAGGTGCTGTTCCCAGACGCCGTGCTGGGTGCAGTAGCTGAAGGAGAAAAGGTGTTTATACTCGGATGAATTGATCTCGAATGCATAAATAGGCTGGCCTTTTTCGGGCTTGAATATCTCTCTTCCCAGGTCCATGATGCGGCCGTCTTTTTTAGCGCCGAAAGCCTGGATCCAGACTACGTAGTGTTCCGCCGTATTGGGATGGGGTGATTCCCTTCCTACCACGATCTCCACCAGGTCCTTGCCCATTTTACCCTGTCCCTTGATCAGCTCGATGCCGGGGATGTGTTTCTCCCTGCCTTCGGAGGTACGTCCCCTGACCAGGTCGCTGAAATGCATTACCTTTCCCGGTTTCTCCTTTTTCATTACGCGCTGGGCCACCAGCCTGGAATCCAGCGTGCCGAGGCCCCCGCAGTCAGGCGTGTAGCAGGTGACATCGTTGAAGGCGCATTTAACCTGGCAGTTCGGGCAGGGGTCGGGCGGTTTGGGCGATTCGATCACGAAGCTGCATTTTTCGCACATCCAGTGAGTCATTATCGGTACTCCTCTCAGCGGTTATTTGTAGCCGTTCTCCCGGTGTTTCTGAGCGATGGTTTCCGCCAGCGCATCGAGGGAGGCGAAGTCGGCTTCCGCCGGATTGCCCTTGATGTATACGGGCGGCAACACCTCGGGTTTTATATTGGTCAGCATGCCGGTGATCTGCTCTATGGTGCGGCTGCCCCAGCCGAAGGAGCCGATGATGGTGGCGAATTTAAGATTGGGACGGAGGGCGTTCGCCAGGAAAACTACATTGGCTGCCAGCGGGTGCGCCCCGCCCAGCACCGTGCAGGCGCCCAGCACCAGCGTGGCCGAATCCACCAGTGCGATGGCTATCTTGCCGGGGTCGGCTACCGTGAGGTCGAACTGCCTGACGTTCACGCCACGCTCAATCAGCGCCCCTACCAGGTGGTCGACCATCTCCCTGGTGCTGCCGTGCATGGAAACGTAAGGCAGCAGGACCATGTTCCGGGGTTCGTCGTAAACCCAGCTTCTGTAGGCGTCGAGGATGAACTGCGGCCTGTCGTAGACCGGCCCGTGGCTGGGCGCGATGATTTCGATGGAGTAAGCCTTAAGACGTTCCAGGTTCTTTTTGATGTTGGCCCTGAAGGGCATCATAATCTCGCCGAAATACCTCTTGGCGGACTCATATACCTGGCATTCATCCTGCGCGTAGAGGGCGGACTGCGCCAGGTGGGCGCCGAAGAAGTCACATGAGAAGAGGATTTTATCCTCGCGCAGGTAGCAGACCATGGTCTCAGGCCAGTGCACCCAGGGCGCATGGATGAATTCGAAGGTCTTATTGCCCAGCGACAACGTGTCGCCGTCGTTGACAGTCATGAAGACGCCCTCATCGAGGTGTAAAAGGTCGATCAGCATGCCTTTGCATTTGGGCGTGCAGACAACCTTTGCCTCCGGGTACAGGTCCAGTATCAGGGGGATGCTGCCCGCATGGTCCTGTTCCGCATGGTTGCAGATGACATAATCAATCCGATCGACTTTGAGGTCGTCGAGGTTTCCCGTAAGGACCATGTCCATTGGAGGATCAACCGTGTCGATGAGCGCGGTTTTTTCGCTGCCGCGGACGAGGTAAGAGTTGTAGCTGGTGCCGTCGGGCAGTGGGATCAGCGAGTCAAACAGCCGGCGGTCCCAGTCTATGGCGCCCACCGGGTCGATGCCGGGCCTGATCTGCAGCCTTTTCATAACAACCTCCGCTTAGAGTTTTTTAAACTGGCTTTTTTCTGCGCCGCAAACAGGGCAGGTCCAATCGTCGGGGATATCTTCGAACCTCGTGCCGGGCTTGATACCGCCGTCGGGGTCGCCTTTCTCGGGGTCATAAATATACCCGCAAACACTGCACTGGTACTTGTCCATGATGACTTTCTCCTCCTTTTTATCTGCAATATAGCTTGGCGCCGTTTTGGGTGTGGCGCCCCGCTTGACCTGCTGATAATAGGCGTAGGTCATCGGTTCGCCTTCTTTGATGACATCGGCGTCGATGAGCTGCCCCACAAATATGGTATGAGTATGAACGTCCGTCTGCATTATCACCTTGGCCTCGAGATATGCCAGGGAGTTGTCCAGCGCCACCGGCGCGCCGCTTTGCCCGGTCTTGTAGCCTATTCCATTGAACTTGTCGACGTCGCGGCCGCTCTTGAACCCGAAACCACCGATGAAGCTGAGAGGCGTTTCTTCAGACAGTATGGAAACCGTGAAGACCTTGCTGCCGGATATATATTCATGCGTGAGATTGCTGCGGTTGATCACGGCCTGGATCACCTGCGGCTCGGAGCATACCTGGATGACCGTATTGGCGATCTGCCCGTTGATCCTGTCACCCTTCACGGATGACACGACGAAAAGGCCGTAGGTAAGAGAGTACAGGGCCTTGGCGTTCATAATATGTATTTCACCTCCATACTATTAAATGAGCATCACCCTTCGAGGAGATGGTGTTCCGTGCGGGTAAACCAGCCTTCGGGATCGGTGATATATTCCTTGTAGTCGACCAGCGCCAGGTAGTGCCCCTGCTCTTCAGCGGAAATAGTCTTGAAAAACTTCCTTTCGTCGTCCGAGGAAGCTTCATTTTCTCTCTGCCTGTAATAATCGCGGGATTTTATCTCAAGCTCAATCGCCTGATCGGTCGAGCCTATCTCCGCCGACCCCGTTCCGGACGGCTTGGCCGCCTCGTTGATAAGTTTTGAAAAAAGAGTTCCCAGCTTAACAGGTTTTCCTGGCTCTACGCTTGCCGCAGGCCAGCCCCTGTCGGCTGTTATGGCTGCATAGATCTCTTCGAAGCGCTTGTAGTGCAGCCCCTCCTGGTCGGCCAGCCACGAATAAAGGTCCCTGCCCACCCTGTTGTTGCTCTCCCGTGCTGCCAGCGTATAGAACTTCTTGCCGTCGATCTCCATCTGCAACGCATATTTCAACGCAGCTATAATGGCATTCTGCCCATCTTTCATTTGCATCCTCCGTTCGCCAGTAAGCCAATTATATCAATTTTTTCGCTAGCGCAAGTAATAAAAGTCACATTTGATGAAAGATTAATGCCGGAAATAAGAAAGGCTGGCCTTTAAAAGGCCAGCCTTGATAGCTTTCTGTGCGGTGATCGTTCAGCGGGCTATTTTTTCCAGGGATTTCAGCTGGGTGTCCATGCCCTTGCCGAAAACCTTGAGCCTGATGGGTTCGCCGTTGCCGTACTTCTTGTATACCCGGCAGACCTCGCAGATGCTGGTGTCCTTGCCGGTTGCCCCCTGATCGTCCAGCTTGCAATAGGTGCCCTCGATCTCCCAGCAGGGCACGAACTGGTACATGGTGGACGGGCACTCTGCCTTTATCATCTCGGGGCAATGGCACTTCTCCCAGCAGGGCTGCTTGTCAGCCCAGAAATTGAACCTGGAAGCTTCCTGTGCCGTGTCAGTGTTCTGGACCTTTTCCATTAATTCAGCCATTTTCATTGCCTCCTTTGTTATTCCTGATCCTTATTTCTTACGCTTTAAATTTAACATGCAGGAAGCGCAGGGACATCCGTCGTGACGCTTAATTTAAATTTGCGCACAAGCGCATAAATGAATGAAAGGGATTAGGCAGAAATGCTTAGTTGCAGCGTGGCGTGGATTTGGCCGGGAGGGGGTTTTAGGGCACAATAAAAACCGTATTTTGTTATTTCGATGGGAAACGACAGTGTCAGAATTAAACGCCGGCCGGGGCGTAAAGGATTAGCCAGGGTGTTCAGCCTCCACTCAATTCATAAAAACCCGTTGTACCTGCTATTTATGCTGCTGGTCTTTTCAGCCGGGTGCCTGCCGGGCGGCGGGCAGGATAGCGGGGCTGAGATACAACGTATCGCGGAGCCTTACGCGTTGCATCTCGTGGCCTGGGAGACGCAAAACACCTTTGCTCGCATTTCGCTGGTCTCTAACGCGTCCGTTCTGCCCGTCTCGCCTGACGCGCTGGAGCGGGATATCGAGCAGGCATTGAAAGAGCAAGAGATTGCAGCCGTGCCACCCGTCAGGACCAGGCTCCAGGCCCCGCCTCTCCTGCTGGTGGTATCGCCCAGGGAGCGTATCCAGTATTTAGACAGGCTGCTTTTACAGCCCGGCCTGGACGGCAGCCAGGTCGCGGAAGTCGAGAACGCAATCGACGCCCTGGGACTGTCCTCGCTGGTGGTGAAGATCGGCGGCTTCGGGGCCGCTTATCCCTCCATTGTATCGCCTTCCATGCCGCTGAAAAACATCGTGGAGGCGGCTGTGGAGGAATGGGCGCACCAGTATTTAGCCCTGCGGCCGCTGGGCTTCCTCTATTTCTTGGATTGTTTGGGCTTCAGCCAGGACCCCAATGTGATCATTATGAACGAGACGCTGGCCGGTATGATTGCCGAAGAGATAGGGGACGTAGTCTACCGGCGCTATGGTGAAAGCCCGGTCCCGCAGCAGGCCGGAGGGGCCGCGGACGGCTTTGATTTCAATGCGGAGATGCGCCTCACACGGCGTCACGTGGATGAGCTTCTCGTAGCCGGCGGGATCGATGAAGCGGAAGCGTATATGGAGCAGCGGAGGATCTTTTTCAATGATAACGGTTACCGTATCAGGAAGCTGAACCAGGCCTATTTCGCCTTTCACGGAATCTATGGAAAGGACCCCGGCTCAGCCAGCCCCATATACGGGCAGATGAGAAAGCTGCGTGACGCGTCCGGCTCGCTGTCCGAATTCGTGGACCGCGTATCCGCCATGACCCGCTACTCCGAGCTGGAGCAGGCTGTTAATAGTCTGCCGCGCTGACCGCCTTCATCTCAGGCGCACCCGGCCATCCCGCATGCCGGCAGACAATTCTGATATACTTTAACAGCCATGAATTCTTTGTCTCTCCGCGCGCGCCGATGAACAGGGTTGATCTCAACTGGGACGACAACGAGGTCCTGCCGGATAAGCTCAGGCCGGACGTGGAGTTCCTTTTCAGCCGCATGAGCCGCGCCACGCTGGAGATGGTAGACCCGCACCCGGGTGAGCGCATACTGGATATCGGGTGCGGCCGCGCCATCGACATCGTCAACATGTCGGGCTCGGGCGCCGACCTGATCGGCGTGGAGCCCTCGTTCGTCATGCTGTCGCACGCTCGCGAATCCCTCAAACTGGACGGTCACAACACCGCTGTGCTGCAGGCTATCGGGGAGAGCATCCCCGTAGTCCCCGGCTCCATCGATAAGATACTCTGCAAGGGCGCCCTGGACCATTTCTCGGACCCGGACAGGGCCCTCGAACAAATAGCCATGGCCATAAAGCCGGGTGGCAGGGCCGTCATAGCCATCGCCAACTTCGAGAGCCTGGGATTCAAGATCGGCAAGTTGATATTCGGCTGCAGGAAACTGCTGGGGATTAAAAACCCTTACAAGCGATTGCCCTGGGAACTGCCGCCCGACCACACGTTCAAATTCGACTATCGAACGCTCATGGGTATGGCCAACCGTTATATGAAGATGGAGAAAGTCACAGGCGTTTCCATGCTCTGCTGCACGCCGGGCTGGGGCGATATGCTGGCCGCTTTTCCGGCCGGGCTTACCCGCTTTATCGTCCTGTCGCTGGACAGGATATCGGGCATCTTTCCCATGCTGAGCGACGTGATCGTAATCAGGTGCGTACCCCGCTGATCACGGGGCGCTACGGTAGCGGTGATAGCGGTAGAGTCCGGCCAGAGCGCGGGACGCCCTTTCCGGTGTGGGGAAAGCCAGTACGCGGCCGTCTTCCTGCAGCTCTTTGACAAGCTCTGAGCCGTGAGCGCCGGTCAGCACGCATGCCAGCGGCTTGCCGGGATGCCCGGAGGCCAGATCCTTCAACAGGTCCCTTATCTCCGCGCTTATCCTGCTGTCCGGTACGATCTGGATGAACATCCAGCCGCCGAAAGTCCCGTCCGCCAGCAGAATCTCCATGATGCCCTTGATCGAGCGTGCCACGGATTCAGTGCCCATTACCATCGGCCAGTAGTCCACGGGATTTCCTATACCCAGCCAGGGGGGCGCCAGCCTGGCTATTTTCTCCCTGGTGGCCGGCGCCGGGTCCGCGGCCAGCAGGTCCGTGCCCTGCATGGCGTCCAGCGCCATGATAGCGGCGCCGCCGCTGAAGGTGGCGACGCAGATGTTGGGGTTGCTGAGCGGCGGCAGCATGCAGAGTGCGCGGGTAAGGTCCACCAGCTCCTCCAGGCTGTTCACGCTGATGACCCCGGCCTGTCTCAAGGCCGCCTCCCACACCTCGCTGCTGCCCGCCAGCGAGCCGGTGTGCGATCGGGCCGCTTTAACGGCCTGCCTGCTCCTGCCCGTTTTGAGCGCCACTATGGGTTTATGTGGAGAGATGCGCCTGGCGATATCCATGAAGCGCCGGGCGTCCGGCATGCCCTCGATGTGCAGGGCGATCACCTTGACCTGCGGGTCGTGCTCGAAGTATTCCAGGCAGTCGGCGAAATCTACGTTGCAGATGTTGCCCACGTCGATGCCCTTTCCCACGAACCTGAACTCCGAGACACCGTTGAAGATGCCGCCCGTCTGGCTGACCAGTCCGACGGGGTTTGACTGCATGGAAATCCTGGCGAAGGCCGAGCTGAAATTATAGAAGACGTTAGCGCTGCCGAAGCTGTTGGGGCCGAGTATCCTGCAGCCTGTTGAGGCGGCGATCTCTTTTAGCTCGTTGAAAAGCCTGTGGCCCTCATCATCGCCCGTATCGTTAAAGCCCTGTGTCACGATGCTTACGCACGTGATGCCGCGGGCCGCGCAATCCCTCACATGGGACGGTACCCTTGCGCGCGGCGTGGATATCACGGCCAGGTCCACCGGGTCAGCTATATCGTTGACCGACGCGTAGGCCTTGAAGCCCATGATCTCGCCGGCGTTGGGGTTTACCGGGTAGATACGCCCGCTGTAGCCGTAGCCGACCAGGTTCTCCAGTGCGTTGTATGACCCGGCGCCCGTTTTCCTGGAAAGCCCGATGATGGCGATGGAGCGGGGTTCGAAGAATGGTTTCAGGCGGCGAACATTGTCCATGGGCAGAAGTATAGCAGTTTTTGAAGCTCTCCACGAGGCTGCCGCGCCGGGCTATGGGGTGTTCCGGGCCGACGTCTGTTTATCTGGTCATCACCCAGATCTCGGCGGCGGCTATCAGCAGTGTAATGATGATGATGAAGACCATCAGGGCCGGGGAATTGACCTCCCGCTTGAGGATATGGGGTTCATCCGGTCCTGACGAAAGTTGCGCCACCTCTTCAGCGCATTTTTTACAGTAGGTCTTGCCCAGAATAGTTTCGCTGCACTCGTCGCAGATAAGCTGCTGGCAGCGCCAGCAACCACTGGTGGCCCGCCTATCGGGATGGTTGTAGCAGGCGAAGTCGGGATTTATCGGCGCGCCCTCGTTTTCCATATGTTAATATGATTATAAGTCTATATATATAAAAAATAAAGGAGGTCAAATTCTGTAGGGGCGGGTTTTCAAACCCGCCCGAAAAGACGGGCGCACCTGAAGGTACGCCCCTACGGGTGGTCTGACAAAGGAGAGTAACGATGGATATCGATCTGAGGCAGGACGGAAAGACGGTCGGATTATTCCGCGATGGAGTCAGGCTGGGGACGTTTTATTACTCCGTAAGACGGGGAAACGACTGGCTGGATGCGGAGCAGGTAGTGACCGGCCCCGGCAATTCAGTGAGGATCGTTTTCAAGCATGCGGAGATAGCGGACCGGTACACTTTTAGCCAGGGGCTGGCGCGGGTCGACAGGCGCTGGAAGATATCGCAGCCGGGAAGCTGGCAACTGGGATTCGGCTATTGCCCTCCGTCCCAATTAAGGCAGTGGCTGGTGCCATCCGTTATGTACGATAAAAATGTAATGGGTACGGGACGCTTCCCGCGTGGCGGAATAGAGACGGGCTGGTCGTTCCGGGAGGACAGGATACCCGTTCCCTCATGCTCCATCCTGCACGACGGCTCAGACTGGCAGGCTGTGTTTACAGAGCCGGCCCCGGACGAAGGAGAGATATCCAGCGTAAAGACATACCTGCGGGATAAACAGCCCGCCTTCGAGATAAGGGTCCCGTACTGCGAAGAGCCCCGCACCTATACCGAGAAAGGCATAGTCATCGGAGGATTGACCAGGCGCACCGAGAGGCTGTTCAAGGTAAGGAAAGTCCCATTTGAGTACTCGCGCACCTTCTATATCGCCTACGGCCGCTGCTTGCACAGGAGTCAGATATTCATGCGGCTGTCTGATCTGGCGCTCAAGGAGTTTCCGGGTACGGGCGTCCCCGCTGCGGCAGACTGGTCCGAGATCGCCTCGCTCAAGCTCAATCACCTCCGCTTCCTGCTGATAGACGATGGCCGGATGACAGCTATCAAGATGGGCAGGGGCAACGGCCTCTTTCAATCGTTTTACGAGTTCGCCGCCGGGTCCTTCCTGGTGAAGGGGTTGGAGGCGGCCACCATCTATGCGCGCGCCGGCAGGGAGACGGGCCATATCAAATACACGGATATAGCTGACAGGATCGGCAAATTTTTCCTGGGGGGCGCGCTGCCCAACGGGCTGCACCGTGATTGTTACTCGCTCAAGGACGGCCGCTGGGGTGGTTATATAGGCGTGGGCACGCCTCCCGAGCTGCAGCTCGGCGCCAACACGCGCTGCAACGGCGAGGTCATGTTCAATTACCTGAGGCTGTATAAGCTTTTGAAGGAAGTGGGACGTGACAGGCCGGAGTTTTTCGACCTGGCGGTTAAAAACGCGGCTTTTTACCTCGAGCATCAGCTCGGTGGAGAGGAAGAGGGCAGCTTCGGCAGGTGGTGGGATATAACGGGCAGGCCCATGAATACGCTGGGCGCCAACGGCGCCTATATAGTCAGCCTGCTGGTCGAGCTCGAGAAAATGACGGGCAAAAGGGACGATATCGACAGGGCGCTGGAGAAGGCGGGCAGGCACTATGCGTCGCTGGTAGATAAAGGCGCCTTCTACGCCGATACGCTGGACGCCGACTGCGTGGACAAGGAGGCCGGGGTGGCTCTGCTGCGTGCCTTCCTCGACCTGTACGAAAGGTCGGGCGGCGATTTCTATTTGGAGCACGCGCGCCTTTGCGCCGGCTATATCTTAAGCTGGATGTACACCTACAACGTCGCCTTCGATCCGCGCAGCCCCCTGGGCAGGAGGGATTTCAAAACGCTGGGCATGACGTCGGTCTCGGTAGCCCACCACCACCTGGACTTCTACGGCCTTTTCATCGCGTTCGATTTCCTCAGGCTGTGGCAGGCCGGCGGCGAAGAGATATGGAAGAGATGCGCCCTCGCCATGATCGGCGCCTGCGGCCAGCTCATCTCAAGCCCGCGGGACATGCTGGGAAAAAGTAGCCAGTTCCTGGGATGGCAGCCCGAGCAGATGAACCAGACCAACTGGGACTACAAGCACAGGGTACTGGGCACAAAGGGACGTTTCCACACCTGCGTGGCCTGGACCGTGGCGCTCACGCTGGGCGCCATGCTGGATATCAGGCAGAGGTTCCCCGAGGTCCTCGATTTCAAGCTGGGGTGACTTTGCCCTTCTTGGCCTCCATCTCTGCGATGCCCGCCTGTATCTCCTTGTATTTCGCCTCAGTGATGGGATAGAAATAGAGGAAGACGGCGGCCAGCAGGAAGAGGCCTGCCGATATGGGTCCCAGGAACAGGGTGATGGCCAGCTGAGAGCTGGCGGACTGCGGCATGATGTTGGGCACGTAGCCCATCCCCTCCAGCATTACGCCCATCAGGAAGATGGCCAGGGCCTGTCCGATCTTCAGCCCCCAGGTCCAGATGCCGAAGAATGCGCCCTCGCGTCGCTCGCCGGTGTTCAGATAGTCGTACTCGATGGCGTCGGCCACGATGGCGTAGGGCATGGCGTAGAGCAGCCCGAAGCCAGTGCCGGCGAAGAACATGCAGACCAGTGTGAAGGTCACGCCCATGGTCTGGCCGAAGATGAAGATTATCATCAACATGATTGCCATCACTACGAAACCTATGCCGTACACCAGCTTCTTGCCCACCCTTTTGCTGAGTGCCACGCTGACCGGTATGAAGATCATGCCGGTGGCGATCAGTATGAGCATGGCGAAGGTGGTGGCGCCCTCGTCACCCAGTATGTACTTGAAGTAATAGATCACGATGGCGCTGGCCACGGTGATGGCCAGTATGTGGACGATGTATGTAGCCAGTATCAGCAGGTAGGGCTTGTTCTTGAACACCGCTTTGTAGGTATCGACGAAGCCCAGGGTCTGGGCCGGCCTGATCTGGGTCGGCTCCTTGACGGTAAAGACCGTGACCAGGGCGGATATCATCATCACGCCGCCGAAGATGAGTCCCATCAGCACGAATCCCAGGTTTTTGTCAGGGGCCATGGCCACGATCGGGAGGGCCAACCCTGCTCCCAGCAATGTGCCGACTGCGGCAAACCCGAAGCGGTAGCCGTTGAGCGAGGTCCTCTCGTGATAGTCGGCGGTCAGCTCAGGTCCCAGTGACGAATAGGGTATGTTCACCGTGGAGTACGTCGTGCAGAGGATGATGTAGACCACCAGGGCATAAATGAACAATGTCATCTGGCTGACGCCTGCGCCGGCGATCAGCGACGGGTTGGTAAACATCAGGACCACGGCGATAAACAGCGGGATTGCGCCTCCCAGCATGTAAGGCCGGCGCCGGCCCATTTTATTTACTGTCTTGTCAGAGATGAAGCCGATGATCGGGTCGTAGAAGGCGTCCCAGATGCGCCCGACCATAAGCGCGATGCCTGCCAGCGCTGCAGCCAGCCCCACGGTATCCGTGAGGAAATTCATCAGCACGAAGGCCGTGGCAGTGAAGAACAGGTTGCCTCCGAAATCGCAGAATCCGTAGCCGAGCTTGGTTCCCAGTGGCAGTTTCTTATCTTCCATTTTCAACCCCTTATATTATTTCAGCGGTTATCTCCGGCAGATACCTGTGGCAGATGCCGGATATATCGTTATCAAACACTGACGACCTCTATTCCCAAAAAATTGCAGGCGTCCTCGATGGGCGTCGTGTAGTCCCCGTGGATCTGGCTGGCATGGTGCGTAAATCCCTCTTCAACCAGCGTCATATAGAGCCTGTCCAGGTCGGGTACCTTGACCCAGCTCCACGATCCCCTCAGGCGCTGGGTCGATTCCACTATCTCGCCCTTCGTTACCAGCATCTTGAATTCGCCGTCTAATTCCGTCAGCCGGCAGAGGGTCACGACCCCCGGCTTGAGCTGAAACTCGGCGGTCCCCATCGAGCGTTCCTTTCCCAGTTGCTTGCTAAGTATACTGTGCGGGTGAATGGCGATCCCCTGTGCCCTGCAGGCCAGCGAGGGCGGGGCATTGCCGCAGTGCCAGGAGAGGAATTGGTTCTTCTTGCTCTGGTGTCTGATGGTCCAGTCGATGAAATGCGGTGGTACCGTCTTCAACGTGGCCAGGTTCTGGATCAGCATGGTCAGCGCGCCGTAAACGTCCACCTCGCAGGCCGTCATCAGGCCGCTGTCGGTCAGTCGTCCCAGCGCGTAGCAGGCGGAGATGCCGTAGGCCTGCTGGATGGCGGTCCAGCACTGAACGGCCAGGGCCGAGAGCCCTTTTTCGGCGGCAAACTGTTTAAGAGCCAACTGCAGCCCTGCGATGGTCCTCACCTTGTCTGCCCCCGCGCTTGACAGGTCTGCCTCTTTTTTCATCTCGCCGATTATTTTTTTTAGCTCGGGGGCATTGTCTTTGAGCCCTTCCACCCGCAGCATGATATCCAGCAGGGAGGTGGGCGCCACCCTCTGGTTGAAGCTGTTCAGCAGCGCGTCCTCGTTGCAGATGCAGGTCTCGAAGCGCTCCGGGCGCGGCCCGACCAGTCCGATCCTGGCGCCGATGAAACCTTTGATTATGGAGCAGACGGCCATGAAATTCTCGATGTCCGGCTTGAAGGTGCTGTCCTCGGGGAAAATAATGCCGGAGAAGAGGAAGGGTATCTTCCTGCGGTGCAGGCCGGAGGAGACCGCCAGCGTGCCGCAGAACGAGTCCGACCTGCGCCCGCCGTCCGAGGTGAATGCTCCTTCCTTTGTGCCGAAGAGCAAGATGGGGAGGTCGCGGAAGGCCGACGCCACGGCCAGCGCCGACACCTCGTCCCCGAAGGTCATGGCGCCGATGACCAGCCCGTCGATCTTCTCGTCGCGGAACAGGCGTATCGTTTTGTCGGCGTCGCCGTCGTCGCGCACCAGCCCTCCCTGAGTCAGCTTCGCATCGGGTGCAACCACTTGAAGGCCTTTGATATGGGAGAGGGTGTCCAGGCAGCGTTTGCGCATCTGAACCGCCCAGGCATCGTCGAACGGCTCACGGTGCGCGGGCACGAAACCGATCTTTATATTTTCCATCTGCTGCTTCCCTGCCTCTCGGGCGACTGCTTGTGCCGGGCTCCGCTTCAGCCGCCTGGCAGCGGCCGGGAATAATTGTGAATCATACTATAGAAGATGTCCCCGGTTGTCAATAAATCGGAGATGTATCTTGACAACGGCTATGTGAAATCCTATCATGGCGGGCGTTCCGGCATCGAGAATTGGAGGTAAGGAGCAGATTATGAGCGGCATGTTAGTAACGGCACTGGTCATCGCGGCACTGGTCATCCTTTATATCGTTCTGGTCCTCAGCCTGAGGGACCGCCTGCTCAACCTGAAGTTCGATTTCAACCAGTTGAAGCAGGCCCCGCTGCGCTTCGGCAAGGACTTTTTATGGGGCAGCGCCACGGCCTCCCACCAGATAGAGGGTGGCTGCGCCAACAACAACTGGTACCAGTTCGAGTCGGCAGTGAACGAGCAGGGCAAGCCCCGCATACTCAACGGCCAGAAGGCCGGCCTGTGTTGCGACGCGTGGAATCGTTATAAAGAGGACGTCCAGTTGATGAAGGCGCTCTCGTTCAACGCCTACCGCTTCTCCGTCGAGTGGAGCAAGATCGAGCCCAGGGAGGGCGAGTTCGACGAGGCGGCCCTGGACCACTACGTGCAGGAAGTGAATGAGATGCTGGCCAACGGCATCGAGCCCATGGTCACGCTGCACCACTTCAGCAACCCCATCTGGTTCGAAGACCAGGGCGCCTTCCTGCAGGACGATTCCCCAGCCATCTTCACCAGGTTCGTCGAGCGCGTCGTTCAAAGGCTGGGGCCGAAGGTCAAGCTGTGGTGCACCATTAACGAGCCGGCCATCTACGCCGTCCTGAGCTATTTCAGCGCCGAGTTCCCGCCGGCGCTGAAGGACGCCGTCAAGGCGGCCAGGGTTTACCGCAACCAGTTGCTGGCGCACACGGCGGCCTATAACGCCATTAAGAAGATCAAGCCCGACGCGCAGGTAGGGCTGGTGGTGCACGTGGCGCTGTTCGATCCGCCGGGCCAGTGGAGCCTGCTGGATATCCTGATCGCGCGCATGCTCAACAACAACATGAACAACTCGCACTTCGATTACCTGGTGAACGGGCGTTTCGATTTTTCCATACCGGGCGTAGTCAGCGAGAAATTCAGGGGCGGGCAGAAGGACGCCTTCGATTTCATCGGCCTCAACTACTACACCAACCACTACCGCGTCTTCAAGCCCTTCGCCAAGGAGCAGTTCATCGAGATCACCAAGGCGCCGCGCGAGGAGCTGACCGATATGGGCTGGGCCGTCTACCCCGAGGGCATGTACCGTTCACTCAAGCTGATCACCTCCTACACATCCAAGCCCATCTACATCACGGAGAACGGCATCGCCGATGCCGCCGACACCAAGAGGGCGAAATATATCGAGGACCACCTGCTGGTGATAAACAAGGCCATCGCGGACGGCATGAACGTCAAAGGCTATTTATACTGGACCCTGATGGACAACTTCGAGTGGGCGCACGGCTTCGAGGCCAGGTTCGGCCTGTACCACGTCGATTTCGCCACCTGCAAGCGCACGCTCTACGAGGGCAGCCGTAAATACGCCGAGATGATCAAGTTAGCTACATAGTCTACTTAGAAGGCTTATAGATGACCGGGTAGCCGGTGATCCTGGCTATTTTACGGTACTGGGGCTCGAGCGACTTATAGGTCTTGAGGTATACCTCTTCATATAGCTGCTGGTATACGTGGTGGCTGTCGGGGTTGGGCTGGAAGGTCTTGCCCTTCTTCACCATTGAGGCGACCGCCTCCTTGAATGAGCCGAACATACCCGTGCCCACAGCGGCGTCGATGGCCGCGCCCAGCGCGCATATCTCGGAGGTAGCCATGCGCGAGACCGGCAGGTTGAAGAGGTCGGCGGCTATCTGAACCGCCACGTCGCTCTTGGAGCCTCCGCCGCCCACGCGTATCTCCCTGATGGGGATGCCCGTCTTCCTGCGCGTTTCATCGTACATGCGCTTCAGCTCGTAGCCTATGCCCTCGAGGATGGCCCGGTAGAGGTGCGCGCGTGTGTGCACCTCGCCGAAGCCTATGATGGAGCCCTTGGCGTACTTGTCGTAGATCATGGGCGTCCAGTAGGGCTGGAGCATCAGGCCCAGCGAGCCGGGCGGTATCTTGCTGATGACCTCGTCCATCACCACCTCCGGCGCCACGCCGCGTTTCTCGGCCTCCAGCGCCTCACGGTGGCCGAACTCCTGCTTGAACCATGTGACCATCCAGAAACCGCGGAAGATGAACATCTCCAGGTTCCAGGCTTTGGGCAGCGCCGAGGGCCAGGTATAGAACTTCATATGCTTCTCGGAGATGTACTTGTAGCTGATCACCTCCATGCAGGTGGCCGTGCCATAGCTGATCACGCCGATGGCCGGGTCGATGGCGCCCGCGCCCAGCAGCTCGGACTGCTTGTCACCTGCGCCCACCACCACGGGAAGCCCCTCGGGCAGGCCGGTCTCCTCAGCGGCCTTCTTGGTGACGTGGCCCAGCACGGTGTCCGGCGGGAAGAGGTCCACGCAGTGCTCCCGTTTGACGGCCAGCGTCTCGTAGGCCAGGCCCAGGGCGTGCCATTTGAGGGCCTTGTAGTCCATGGGCCAGGCGCCCACCATCATGCCGAGCGAGTCCTTGAACTCGCCCGTGATCTTCTTGACCAGCCAGCCGGAGATCTGCAGGAACTTGTAGGTGTTTTTGTAGATCTCGGGCTCGTGCTCCTGGATCCAGAGGAACTTGGACTCGCGGTGCGCCTTGTCCATGGCGTCCCCCAGCCCCATGGCCTGGAATATCAGGCGCGCCTTGGCGCTGATGGGTGGGGCGTTCTCGGTGACGCGCTGGTCCAGCCAGATGATGGCCGGGCGCAGCGGATTGCCCTCGCGGTCCACGGGGAAGGAGGCCGACCGCTGCGTGGTGATGCCCAGCCCCGTGATCTCGTCAGCCGGGATTTTTGCTTTGGCCATGACGCCTTTGGTGCAGAAACACAGTTTGGTCCAGTAATCCTCAGAGTTCTGCTCGGCCCAGCCCGGCTGCAGCGAGAAATAGGGCTCGTGCTCGGCCTGCTCGATGGCCACCTGATTCCCCTGCCGGTCGAAGATCACAGCCCGCACGCTCTGCGTGCCGGAGTCGATCGCGATCACATATTTCTTCTCAGCCATGTCAACCTCCTAAAATAAAATCTACACGCGGGCGGGTTTAAAAACCCGCCCCTACACGGTGCGCCCGGACAATTATAGCGTCTCAAATTCCGGTTCCCAGGTCGGATCACATTTACGGTAATAATTAAAGAACTCCTCCCTGTGCTTATTGGCTTTCTCAACCAGCTCCTGCGGGTCGAGGTAGCCCATGCTGATCAGGATATCCTCGAGCTTGACCAGGCTCTGCTCGTAGGGCGGGCAGCCGCCCAGGAAGCGGTCGTAGCCCGCCAGTTGCATGGCATTGCGCAGCTCCAGCAGGTCGCCGCCCGTGGCCAGGGCGCATTCCCCCAGGAAGAAGGTGTGCGCCATATCGGTCTTCAACTTCGGAGGGATCTTGGGATCGACTCCCACGATCAGCGAGAAGCGCTGAGGCGCCTTAGCCAGCAGCCCCTCGGCCAGCGCGGCCATCAGCCAGCAGGTCGAGCAGGCGCCCCCGATATAGACGTCGATGTTGGGGTAGAGGCCCGTGACCAGGCTGTCGATGGGCATGGTATAGGTGACCGGGAGCTGGAACTTCTTCTTGACCGCAGCTATGGTTTCACCCGCGACTTCGATCAGGAAGGGGTTGGCAGTGCCCAGCCCGTCGTGGGCCGCCAGCCTGGTGGTGGCGACGACCAGCGGGTTATCGATGCCCATGCACATCGAGGCTATGGAGTCCAGGGCTACCGTGTCATAGCTCGCCATGATCACGCCCATCTCCACGGGTGTGCCCCCCTCGCCGGCGCCCATCCCCTCCATGCCCAGCAGTCCGTCCAGCAGCACCAGGTCCGGCTTGCGTATCTTGCTGATGTCGACCATGTGCTGGTTCAGGTCGTCGCGGTGTGAATAGTACCTGCCCCTTTCATCCAGCAGCCCCTGCAGGTTCTTGATGGAAAGGGTCACCATGGTCATGGTATGGGTCTTCATGGCCGGTATATTGATGAAGCAGTCGGCGTCCAGCGCCACTTTGGGGTAATTGACCCGGTGCAGGGCGATGCCGCCCTTGATATCGACTTCAACTTTTTCGGCGTCCTCGACGCCTATGACCTCTCCGCCCGCCTCCTCGACCTCGCGTTTGATCCCCAGCATGCGCATGATCTCGGCTGTCTTGAATCCCCTGCTCATGCCGCAGGGCGTGGTGGAAGGCCTGACGCGTTTCATCAGTGTGCCCACGCTGACGCCCTCGATCACGGTGACGCGTTTGGCCCCCGCCTCGCGCGCCAGCCTGACCATGCTGGAGATGACGCGCCGGTCCACCGAGATCGGCGGGGGATAGGGCGCAAACAGGTTGGGCTTGAGCACGACGTGGCTGCCCTTCTTGATCTTGCCCTGCAGCCCGCCCGCCAGGTCGACGGCCCTGCGCACCAGGCTATTAATATCCTGCCTGTCAGGAGGGAATTTACCCTTGACGATCGATACAACCGGTTTAGCGCTCACTTATCTGCTCCTTTAGCCGTTTTTCTTTTATCCAGTATGATGCTGGCCATCTCGGCGAAGCCGTGCCCGCCGCTTTTGCCCGTGACATACTTCGGCAGGTGTTTCATCTTATGTCTGAAATTCTTGATGTTGGCCACGCCCACGGTTAGATCGAGGGCCTCGAACATCGGCTCGTCGTTGGGGGAGTCCCCCGCGAAGAGCATGGTCCGTGCAGCCTCGTCCCATTTGAGCGAGAACCTCTCCTCTAAAAATAGCCTGGCCGTGGAAAGCTTGTTGTAGTCGCCGAACCACCCGTTAACGTGGATCGAGCTTATTTTATACGTGGCCTGGTGCTCCGCGAAGATGCGGCAGATCTCGTCGATCTCGCCCTCGCTGAGCGGGCTGACGTCCTCGCGGAAGTCGATGGCCAGGTCGAACAGCCGGAAGGGCTGGTCGGAGGCCATGCCGGCGGCCGGCACCCTCTGCAGCGCCTCCCGTTTAATAGCCTCCAGCTCGCCCCGTTTGCCGGCTATTTGTTCCGGCGTGAAGATGTAGCGCTGGCGCAGTTTGCCAGCGTCGCGGTCATAGTAGTAATAGAAGGCGCCGTTCTCGCCCACCACGCCGTCCACGGGCCACATGCGGGCGATGTGGTCACACCACCCGGCCGGGCGTCCGGTGAGGGGTACCGTGATCAGGCCGGCGTCGTGCAGGTCCCACAGGGCCTGGAAGGCTGCGGGCAGCATTTTACCCTCGTGCGTGAAGGTATCGTCGATGTCGAAGAGTATGCCCCGGATACGGGCGCATTCGGCGGGTGTAATAATCTCGATGTTTTTCATGAGCAACGTTGCCGGCCGGTGCGCTGACTGACTATTTTATCAATACGACGGGGACGACGATGGCGATCAATCCGGTGACCAGCACTACCAGCATGAACAGGTTGTAGCGCATGTTGTAATTACCGAGCAACGACGGGTCGTAGTAGCCGTCCACGCCCTGGTCCTTGTACATCTTGAGAAGGCCGTCTATCAGCTTTTGCCGGTTCTGCTTGCCCTTGATGATGCCGATCTCCGCCACCAGGTTGACCACGATCACCAGGACGATGAAGGTGAAGAAGATGACCCACTGCGGGCCGTTCTTATCGGAAGAGTTGGCGACACCGGTATTGATGGCCAGCGTGATCAGGTTGAGCAGTATCGAAGCCAGTATGAATATGATGTCCGTCTTGGTGTTCTGCTCGAGCTCCGCGATTATGTGGGTGTGCACTTTTTCAATCATTTACCGTCACCCGCCTTAAGATGACCGCTGAGAATTTTGTGTCCCGTCATCTTCAGGCCAGATTGTAGCATACTTGACCGCAGGGCTACTATTATCATTCGTGCAGGGGAGGGTTCCGGCGATGAGTCGTAATTGACTGCAGGTCATATATGTTTGAGGTAAGACGCGGCGGCGTGAAAGCCGCACATGCCGTGCACGCCTGCGCCCGGTGGAGTGGACGAGGAGCAGATATACATATTTTCGCCGGGTATCCTATAGGGATCGAGGCGCAGCGCGGGCCGGGCGAACAGTTGCCGCAGTGATTGAGCTCCCCCGCTGATATCGCCGCCCACCAGGTTGGGGTTATCGCGCTCGAGCTCGGCCGGGCCCACGGCATGGCGCGCCAGTATGACCTCTCGAAAGCCCGGCGCGAAGCGCTCGACCTGCGCCTCGATCAGGTCGGTCATATCGCCTTGATACCCGTTGGGCACGTGGCAGTAGGCCCAGGCGGTGTGTTTGCCCGCGGGCGCGCGGGAATCGTCGAAGAGGCTGGGCTGCGCCAGCAGCACGAAGGGTTTTTGCGAGACCTTATTACGCCAGACTATTTTTTCCGACATGACTATTTCTTCCAGGGTCCCGCCCAGGTGCACGGTCCCCGCCAGCTTGCATGCCCGGGATTTCCAGGGGATGGGTTGGCTGAGCGCCCAGTCGACCTTGAAGACGCCCGGCCCGTAGCGGTATCTCCGCAGCGACCTGCGGTAGCCGGCGGGCAATTTAAGGCCGGCCATGCGCAGCAGTTGCGCGGGTGTAACGTCCCAGAAAACGGAGCTGCCGGCGGGCAGCTCGTCCGCTGATTTAATATAGCGGCCTGCAATTAACTTGCCGCCCATGGCCGTGAGGTAACCGGCCAGCGCAGCGGTTATGTTGCCCGCGCCTCCCTTCGGTATGGGCCAGCCCACGGCATGCCCTGCCAGCCCCAGTGCCAGCCCGAAGGCGGAGGCGGGCGTCTCTTCCAGAGGCAGTATCGAGTGCGCGCAGAGTCCGGCTATGAAGCCGCGGGCGCGCTCATCCTGGAAACAGCCCTTCGCCAGGCGCGTGGCGGGCTGCAGGGCTTTGAGGGCGAAACGGGCCAGCGCCAGGGGGCGCCGCGGCATCCTCATCGTGCCTAAAAGCTCCGGCAAAAGGCTGTCCCAGTCTTCTATCAGGGGCGTAAACAGGTCGCTGTACCTGCGGGAGTCCCGGCCCAGCGTTTCGGCGGTCTCCTGCACCGACCTGCAGAGCAGGGCGGAGGCGCCGTCGTCGAAGGGGTGTGCCATGGCTGCGGGAGGCTGTATCCACTCGAGTCCGTAATCGCTGAGGGGCAGGGATTTAAAGAAGGGGGAGGCTGTGGCCATGGGGTGTACCGCCGAGCCGGTATCGTGCACGAAGCCGGGCAGGGTCAGTTCCGCCGAACGGGCGCAGCCGCCGAAGGATGGGTTGCCTTCGATCACGCAGACGCGCAATCCCGACCGGGCCAGGGCGATAGCTGCCGAGAGGCCGTTGGGCCCCGAGCCGACGATATAAGAGTCTTCGCTGCCGGTTAATACCATGAGCAAGCCTGATTACATTACCGTTTAAACAGTCTGCGGCAGAGCAGCGCGGGCATATAGAGCAGGGTGAGTATCTGGGCGTTGAGCAAGAGGTTGAAGAAGCGCGACCACTGCAGGCGACTGTCCAGGAGCAGGGGTGTCACCTGCACGCCTCCGCTGCCGCCGAGGTAGTTGAGCATGGACTGCAGCACGTGTGACCAGATGTCCTGCTGGAGTTTCGATCCCAGGATGCGAAAAGCCAGCTCATATATGGGGTCGCTGGCCCGCGCCAGCCCCTGGATCTGCACCACCGTAGAATCCTGCTCCCGGAAGGACGAGAAGGTGACCCAGCCGGCTTCGGGATGTCCCTCCGGCGTGATGAATGTGAAGCTATCCCGGCTGGAATACAGCGTCATCACTCCCGTGGCCACCAGCCCTCCCGGCGTATCGGCGTTGATCAAGATGACCCCGCCCGGCTTGATGCCGTCCGGGGGAGGGTAGAAGCGGTTGGCCGGCGGCTGGAAGGAGGTGAAATTTTCTTTGAGTATTGCGATGGCGCGGGCGGGGTCCAAACCCTTGCCCGGCAGTGATATCGAGTAGGTCTTTTGCCAGAGCTGGCCGAAACCCTGCATAGGGCCTGCCACCCTGCGTCCCTTTACGTTAAGATCAATAGCCACCTTCGGCATAGCTTTGACTTCCAGCCTTGAGACGGGCCTTGCCCAGGCATCGTTCACGTCCTTGGTGGCTGCTGTGGTCGTATCGTGTGCCGGATTAGCCACGTCTTGCGGCGGCTGACCCCTGTAACCCGCGTGACGCAGGGCTGTGGGGATATCGCCGTAGCAGGGTATGCCCTCGTTGAGGCGCGTCAGTCGAAAGATATCCGGAAGCCGGCCGCCCAGCCTGGCTGCCATGAGCCGCAGACCTTTATGCCCTGCGCTGTTGTGCAGGCGTACCAGCATGCTGATGCCCGTGTTATCCAAAGACCGCACGGCCTGGAAATCAAGTATAGTCGTGCTTTTTCCTGTCCCGGGGGTTGTGATGAGGAGTTCGTTTAGCTCCTGCTCCATGGCCGACGAGACATCGCCCGTGAGGGAGATGATCCGGATATCCCGACCCACGTCCGTGATTTTCATCGTGTTACACTCAGTATAGTGTCGGGCGGGTGGTTAGGCAAGGCGCCGGGGATGGACGGACCAAGGTATATTGCCTGAAACAGTTAAGCAGATGTAGATAGCAGCCTGGTATAGTTACAGTTTCTTCAGTTTATCGACGAGAGCTTCTTTGGTGATACTGTTAAACAGGCTGATTTTGTTGAGGATATCGTTGAAAGTGCCTTTCGTAACCTCTTTGTGTAAAGGAACAGTGATGGTGTGCTTACCGATTTTAGTGGTCTTCTCGTAAGTAGCATGGCTACCTTTCTGACGGTCAAAAGTATAACCAAGTGATATAAGCAAACTGACGAGTCGGCTGCCACTAACCTGCGGAAGCTTTGGCATCTGCCAGCTTAACCTCAGAAAGAGTGAGAATAGTTATAGGTTCGGATGTATCCCCAAAATGACATGCAACGGCCTCTTTGATATTTTCATGCAATTCATCCAGGGTCTTACCTTGAGTGAATATGTCTTCGCCGATGCCGCGTGCGCACCAGCAATCACCGTCAAAATAGCTTTCAACCTTTACCAGCATAATTATCTCCGTACACCCGGATTATACAACAATATTTAATTGGTGTGTTAAAGAAGTTGGTGATAGGGGACGAGAAGATCCCTGCTATGCTAAAATTCCATAAAACAAGAATCTGCTGAGAGGGAGTATTAAAGATATGGAGAAATCGAGGCAGGAGATCAAGGACAGGGCATATGCGCTGGCGAAGAAGTACGAGATGGAGAACGGCGCCTGCGCGCAGGGCGTTTTCGCCGGCGTCACTGAAACGCTGGGCATACAGAACGACGATGTTTTCCGTGCCGCCACGGGCTTTGCCGACGGCATCGGGCTGACGGGTGACGGCCACTGCGGGGCTTTGTCGGGCGCGGTGATGGCCATCAGCTATATTTTCGGACGAAAAAAAGAGGACTTCCATCGCCGCGGCAAGATGCTGAAGGCGCTTTTGCTTTGCCAGCAGCTTGAGAACAGGTTCATGGGAGAGTACGGCGTGTGCCGCTGCCATGAGCTTCAGACCAAGTTCTTCGGGCGCTTTTTCAACCTGCTGGAGCCTTCAGAGATCGAGGCCGCGCTCAATGCCGGGGCGCTGGAGAGGTGTTCCTCACTGGTCGGGGAAGTCGCCTCTATGGCGGTTGAGTTGATACTGGAACAGCAGGCAAAGGACGCAGCCAAAAGCTAGCGCCGTGTGTCGTGAAAACCAGGCGAAATGGTTATTCTGCCTCTCATATTATATTATTTATAGGTGGTTTCGCTGCGCCGCTTAACCTGAAGTATAACGACGAGCTTTTCTTCATCATATACATCGTAAACAATGCGGTAATTGCTTACCCTTATCCGATAGGCAGTGACAGCGCCTTTAATCTTCCTGACTCCGTGGGGACGTGGTTCTTTAACCAATTTATCGACAGCTTTACACAAGCGGTCAAAATCCTGCTTGAGTATCCGCTCTTTTAGTTTCTGAAGATCACGGTTAGCAGCAGGTGAGACTTCAACATGGTAGGGCGGCGAGTTTGCCATAAGGATCCTGGGGGGTTATCTCTTCCCATTTCTCTTGGCGATGGCCTGGTTTACTTCCTGCCGGACCTTTTCCCAGGGACGTCCACCCTTCGCCTGATATTCGGTACGCGCAGCCTTAATTACAGGCGCAAGCGCCGCATCCTCACGGCTTTCAAGCCACTCGGTCACAGCCTCGGCGATTATTTCACTGGCTGTACGGCGGCGGCGAACTGCCGCTACTTTTAAATCGGTATACAACTCATCATCATGAAAGACCACGGTCATTCTTCTGCTCATTGATTTCCTCCATGCAGGCATAGATACATAAAGGCATACATACGCATGTATTATAACAATATTATAGCTCTTTGCATAGGATGCAATGCTGTTGATAAAGCCCGCCTCCCCGGTTTAGAACAGTCCGCCGCTAATTGACAGTCACCGGGCAAAGGGATACTATCAGGGCCGGGGCTGACGAGGTAAGATAACTGCCAGGCTCATAATTGAAATGGGAAATCAGGGAGGTAGGAGTAGCCTATGAACAGCCACGAGCGAACCGCGATCGCATTAAACCTGGGGGCGCCGGACCGCGTGCCCGTATTCTCCTGCACCGAGGAGCAGAACCAGATTTACGAGGTCCTGGGCAATAAAGACGGGGCCCTTCCGCTGAAACTGATCAGGGAAGGGGTGACGGGGGCGCTGTTCAAGCTGACCGCCCCGCTGATCAACCGCGTCGGCTGGATGACCCGCGAGACGGAGAAATTCATGGGCAAGAAGCTCGAGGCCGACATCGCCCTGGGCTACGATTGCTCGTGGCTGATGTACTCGTCGATTTTCAATTTGAGGGGCAACCGTCAGTCCACCGACATCTGGGGTAAGCTGTACGACCTGGTGGCCGACCCGGATGGAAACGTGGACACGCCCATGTACCGGCAGGGGCTGCTGAGCACGCCGGAGCTGTGGGAGGCCTGGAGCCACCCCGATCCCGACAAGTTTTACAAGACCATATACCGGGTATTCGCCGACCTGCAGAAGCGCTACGGAGATAAAATTTATTTGATGGGCAGCCTGTTCTCCGGGTTGTGGGAGTCCGCCTCCCAGTCGATGGGCCTGGCGGCCTTCGCCGTGACTCTGCGCCGCAACCCCGACTTTGTGCGGCGCATGGTGAAATACTACGAGAAGATTTACCTGGCGACCATCAATGCGACGGCCGATGCAGGCATGCCGGCCTTCGTTTATTCCGACGACATGGGCCACAAGAGCGGCCCGCAGACGTCGCCGCGCGTGCTGGACGAATTTTTCGGCCCCAGCCTGCGCAGGATCACGGAAGAGGCCCACAAGCGCGGCATCAAGATCATCATACATTCCTGCGGCAACGTGAACCAGTTGCTGGAGCTTTTCGCGGACTGGGGCTTCGACGGCGTGCACTCGCTGGAACCGACCGCCGGCATAAACATTGCGGCGGTGAAAAAGCAGTTGGGGAAGCGCATGTGCATATTCGGCAACATGGACATCTCCCACGTCCTGAGCGAGGGCACGCGGGAGGAGGTGGAGGCAGCGGTCAAGGCCCAACTGAAAGCCGCCGCCGTGGACGGCGGGTTCATCATGGCCATGACCAACTCGCACAATGCGGTGAGGGTCGAGAATACCCGCTGGATGATTGAAGATACCCACCGCTACGGGGTGTATCCCCTTAAATCAGCCTGAGATCGGCGAGGAGAGCTATGAACGAACGTGATGCAATAAAAGGTGTGCTTGATGCGGTTGTCAGCCTGGATATAGACGGGGTGGCGGGTCAGGTCAGCGCTTCCCTGGCGGCGGGCGCCGACCCGCGAGCCGTGCTGAACGACGGCCTGAGCGCAGGCATGAGGGTCGTGGGCGAGCGCTTCCAGAGCGGCGAATATTTCCTGACAGAGCTGTTGCTGGCCGGGGAGGTGATGAAAGCCGGGCTGGCGCCGCTGGAGCCTTTGCTGGCCCAAACCGACATACAGGGCAGGGGCGCCGTCGTGCTGGCGACCGTCAAAGGGGATATCCATGACATGGGCAAGAACCTGGTGGGCATGATGCTGAACGCCTCCGGTTTTGAGGTGATCGACCTGGGGTCCGACGTTGCGGCAGTGAGGATAGTCGATGCGGTGCGCGCGCACCGGGCAAAGATCGTGGCGCTCTCGATGCTGCTCACTCCCATGGTCGTCTCCTTGCGTTCCACGGTAGAGGAGATCACCAGGGCCGGTCTGCGGGACCAGGTGAAGGTCATCCTGGGCGGCGCCTGCACCACGCCGGGCCTGGCCAAAGAGATGGGCTGCGATGGCCACGGGGAAGATGCGATGGCGGCGGTCTATCTCTGCGAGAAATTTGTTTAAGGCGATTATTTCGTAGCGTTCTTAAATTTTGCCCTGAGTTTAGCCAATTTAGGTGCGACGACCATCCGGCAATAGACGTGCCCCGTATTCTTCTGATAGTAGTCCCGGTGGTAGTCCTCGGCCTCGAAGAATTTGGTCAGCGGCCTCAACGTGGTGACGATGGGGGCATTGAATTCCCCTGAGGCATTCAGTTTTTCAATAAATTTCTCGGCCAGTTCTTTCTGGGCTTCGTCTATGTAGAAGATGGTGGAGTGGTATTGTTCGCCTGCGTCGTTGCCCTGGCGGTTGGGCGTGGTCGGATCGTGTGTATAAAAGAATACCTCCAGCAGGTCGTTGAAGCTGATCAGCGTCGGGTCGTATTCGATCCTGGCAGCTTCCACGTGCCCGGTGGTCCTGCTGCACACCTGCTGGTAGGTGGGGTTAGCGGTGCGGCCGCCCGTGTATCCGGGCATGACCTTGATAACCCCCTTGAGCTCGGCGAAGATCGCCTCGGTGCACCAGAAACAGCCGCCGCCGAAGACTGCTGTTTCAGTTTTGCTCTTCATAGCAAAGGATATAACATAAACTTCAATGCCGGATTATCTCTCAAGAAGTTCCATGAATTCAGTTCTTGTTAACCCGACATCTCGAATTAATTTGCGTAGCAAACCCGGTCCCAGTTCCTTGTGTTTTGGAACGGCCACTCTTCTCCCATTCTGGTTTAGCAGGATCATATGGCTGCCCTCTGTGTGATCCCAGGTATACCCGATACGGTTAACTGCCTTGACGAATTCGTCCCCGGAAATTGCCGGGAGTTTGCCCACTATATACCGACCTCTACCTCTTCAGTCTCTGTAACCGGTATCTTCTCACCGTGCTTACGCATACTGGCGATGTATCCCTTTATGGCTTCCTGGACGTTAGCTAAGGCTTCCTCTTTAGTTTTTCCCTGGGAATGACAACCCTGCAGGGCAGGGCAACTGGCAATAATGAAACCGTTTTCGTCCTTTTCCAGAGTGATGGTAAATCTCATTTATCAGCTCCAATTATCATTGGTTGATTAGAATTATAACAACTTTCTATCCCTGCTCATAGTTGTGTCATACATGTTTACCATCCCCCGTGCTATTCCCGAGACCTTCTTGCGCAGGCTATTGGGTTGAAGCGCCTCCACCTTCTCGCCCCAGCGCGTCACGAAGGCGATGAACTCATCTGTTACCGGCACTTTGAACGTGACCACGGCCGAGCCGTCCGGCTGAGTCTTCACGGCCTGTGACGGGTGCCATCTCGTCTCGAGGGCCAGCCTGGCTATCTCAGAGTTGAACCTGAGCTTCACGGAAACCGGTTTGCCGTAGACGGTTATACCCCAGGCCGGCTCCAGGAATTTATTGGCGTCGAAGTCCCCCGGGATGGAGTAGCGTTCGTCCAGCAGCTCAATATCCTGGATACGGTCGACCTTGAAGGTCAGCACCCTGCGGGCGTGGTTGCAGTAGGCGATCACGTAATTGGCGCGTTCGAAGGTGGCCGGCTGGATGAAGTAGGGCTCGATGACCCTGTCATTGGCGATGGGGCGTCCCAGCGCCTGGTAGCGTATCCTCACCCTGCGTCCGTTTATCCAGGCGTGGGCCAGCGTGTCCATGGTGCAGCGCAGCCTATCGTTTTTATTGAGCTTCTGCATCCAGGCTATAGTACGCGTCACCTGGTCCCTCAGCGGCGCGGGCACGGCGGAGTTAAGCTTGACGAAGGTGGAGTCGATACTGGGGTTGTAGGTGTTGCTGTACGATAGCAGCAGCCGCGCCGCCAGGAAAATCGTCATGGCCTCGGGCAGTGTGAAGGAGATGGGCGGCAGGAAGTATCCCGGCGCGATGCCACGTCTGGATTTATCTTCCCATATGGGCACCCCGATTGCCTCCAGGGCTACAAGGTCGCGGCGCGCCGTTCTTGTGCAAACGCCGCATTTTTCAGCTATGGCGATGACGGTCAGGCCGTCCGGGCACTGGTAGAGCAGGTGTTCCACCCTGCTCAGCCGCGCCAGCCTGTCCTTCTTATTCTCCCTCATGGCTCACACCTCTACATCGCCGAAAAAAATTATACCACATGCGCCGGTCGTTCAACGTGCGGCGGAAATCACGGCTGTCTGCGTTCACCGTAGTATTTAAGAATCCTAAGTCTGTCCTCGTTTTCCTTATCGCCCTTAAAATATATTTCCACCAGCTCGATTTTATCCTGTTTCTCAAAGTATGCGTAAATCACTCTTATACCGGATTGAACTCCCCTGCCCGGTAAAGACCGGCAGGCAATTTTTTCGCTTTAAATAACTTGGGATCATCTATCGACAAACCGGTAATTTGAAAGATTCCCCTGTTATCTATCTTTAATTTGTGATAAAGAAATAGTTGCTTTTCAATAAATATTCCCAGGTCGTCCTGGATAGTTCTAAATCTCTTTCCAAGTTTCGCCAATTCTTCATCGAATTCAGGAAGCCGGGAAAGATTTTTAAAAACACCCATCAGGAATATTCCCTTACGGAATACAAAGGTGTTCTGTAAAAGACAGCCTCATATTCAATTATTTTCCCGCTTCCCGTAGTTAACCAGGGTACGTCGTTGTGGGAGTATTCGCTTATTTGAGAGGCATTCATATCAGACAGCTTATTCAGTACGCCATCTATTAATTCAACTTCGTGTGCATTTAATCCGGATAGATGGGCCTTCCTCAGGGGCAGATATTTAGTCTGAGGGTAATCGAAGTAGCTATTCTGAACCTTCGTGATATCGTTGTCGGAGATCATCTTTGCAACCACTTTCTTAAATTCCAGCGGCGTTGGCCCATAATGATTTTTTGCGTAAGTGGCGCCGATCAATTGTTTCTCGTACTTTTCATAAAAATCAAAATCGATGAAATACAGGAGCTTGTAAATCACGGTCTCGCCGATGTTCGGCTTCGAGCCGACTTTATTCAGGATATAAATCAAGATTTCCTTAAACTTGTCCAGGTTCTTTTGTGGGACATTAATCCTCATCCTGGGTTCCATTTTCTTACCCGGAATTTTATTTTGCAGTATTACCTGCGGCTCGTCCTGCAAACAAATCAACTGATCGACAGAGAGATTGAATATTTCAGACAGCTTTACCAGTTCAGCAGAGGATATCTTCCGGTCACCTGCTTCTATCTGCGTAATTGTTGGACGGGAAACGCCCAGCATGTCAGCGAGTTTTTGCTGGCTTACCCCTATATTTAGCCGCAACGTCTTTATTCGTTGATTAATTTCAGTCATGACATTCTCCAAATCTGCATTTTATACACAATATATTATATTGTTTGGTATGAAAACATGTCAAGAGATTGTTATATATTCCAACAATTAATCGTATCATCGGCATATAAAAAAGTCCCGCTTGACCCGTCCCCCGGCGGAGTGACAGATAGCTGTCCCGGCCCCGTTATAAAGTATCATGGCAGTCTTAGAAAAGAGGTAAGAAACGTGAAAATGGACCCCGGACTAATGTACGACATGATCGAGTGCGTCGGCGATGAAGACGACGAGGATGACGAGGTTGACGCCCCGAAAAACACGTCGCTGTCTAAGATAGCCGAACAGCGGGCAAAACAGGCGTACATGGGCGAGGGCTTTCTGGGTGGAGGCAAGAAAACCGAGTTGCCGGTTGTGGTGGAGCATTATTACGAGAACCTGCTGGCTCTGGCGCTCAAGGATTACCTGAAAAGCGAAAAGTGGAAGGTCGTGCGGGCGCTGGGCCTGTACAAAGACTCGAAGCCCGATTACAACGAGATCGAGGCGGGTCCGGGCAGGCGGGTCAACGTGCTGACCCAGGGACGACTGCTGCTGAGCCGCGCCGGCAGCCGGCTGGAGGTGCGAGTCAAGTTCAGCCGCCACGGTGAACGCGCCTGGATAGCCGTCGAAGGGCCGGCTGGCATCAAAAACGAGGTAAAACGCTTCGCCGCCGACATCGACAGAACTGTAAAGAAACTCCAGCTCTATAAGGGTCAGAAGATAAAGTACAACGGCGGCCTGGAGTTCCTTCAGCCCGGCGCAAAGACCTGGGACGACCTGTCGCTGCAGCCCGAGATCAAGGAGGAGCTGGTGGCCAACACGGTGGGCTTCCTTAAACGGAGCAAGGAGCTGGCAAAATACGGCATACCGCGCAAGCGGGGGTTGATACTGGCGGGGAAGCCGGGCACAGGCAAGACGCTCATCTCCAAAGTTCTGATGAGCAACAGTCCCGGAGTCACCTGCCTGGCGGCCGACCCGGCGCTGCTGGTGCACGCCCGCTACATCAGGGAGCTCTACGACATAGCCGGCGACCTCAGGCCCGCCATCGTCTTCCTGGAGGACATCGACCTGATTGGGGAGAGCAGGGGCGGTCCGGGCGCCCGCGGGGACGCCCTCAACGAGCTGCTGGACATCCTGGATGGTGTCAGGGAGTGCAGCGAGGTCGTGACCATCGCCACCACCAATTACGCCGAGGCCCTGGACGACGCCCTCAGCCAGCGTCCCTCGCGTTTCGACCGCGTCATCACCATGCGTCCGCCCGGCAGGGAGCTGCGCCGGGAGATCGTGCGCAACCTGTGCCGCAGGATACCGCTCGACCCGGCGGTGCAGGAGCACGTGGTCTGCATGACGGAGGGCTACACGCCGGCGCAGGTGCAGGAGGTGATCTACGGGCTGGTGATACAGAGCAGAAGCCTGTACGACATCAGGAAGGGCTACAGGTTCACCAGGGAGGAGGTGGACGCCGTCCTGCGCAGGATCAGCCGCAGGAACAACGGGCCCATCGGTTTCAAGAAAGAAGATATCTACTATAAATAATCAAGGAGGATCACATGAAAGATCAGAGTAGAGTAGTCAACTGCAGGGGATGCGGCGGAACCGGCCGGCAGGGGCATTACGGGGCGTTTAACAAGCCCCATGACTGCGGGGTCTGCGGCGGCAGTGGCAGGGTGAGGATGGATCAGGGGGACAGCTGGTGCAACAGGTGCGGAGGTACGGGCATGGAGGAGGCCGGCTCACCGGGCTTCGAGTCCCGGAAGCGTTGCCACGTCTGTGGGGGAAGCGGCGTCGTACAGATCTGACCCATGGAGCAATACGAGCTTAACTGGAAAAACTATTACGGCATCCTGGGCGTAAATCCCGGCGCGGAGACTGAGGTGGTCAGGGCTGCCTACACGGCGCTTGCGCGGAAGTACCACCCTGATACCGGCGGATCGGCGCAGCGCATGAAGGAGATCAACGAAGCCTACGAGGTGCTGTCCGATCCGCAGAGAAAGACGTGGTACGACCTTTACTGCCGGCAGAGGAGCGGTGGAAGCAGCCAGAGCCGTACCCGCACGGCGCCCCCGCCGCCGCGCCCCGCAAATAAGCCCGGCATACTGCCCTGGCCGTCCTTGACCTGGCAGCGGGTGGCCCTTTTCTGCAGCATTCCCCTGGGGGTAGGTCTCATGTTAATGCCGTTCAACCTGTGGTTCACAATCACAGGCGCCCTGATCCTGGCCATTGCCTGTTTCGCCGCGGTAAAAACGCGCGGGCTGAGCAGGATGGGAAAAGGGTGGACGGCCGCAAAGGTCAGCGCCGGTTTCTGCATCACGGCCACTCTATGCACACTGGGCGCAGCCGTGCTGGTGCTGGCCGTGGTCTTCATCGCGGCATTGGCCGTTGTTTCCGCTGTAAAGATATTGCTGGCCCCGTGATATTGCGGAGGATAAAAAGGAGGAGCAAAGAAATCCATGAAAAAGAATATCGAAACCGGTGCAAAGGTGATCAACTACCTGGCGAGCTGTGGCAAAGATGAGATAGAGATAATGGACCTTTTTGAGGCGGTGGTGGACGGCTTCAAAATGGGTGACGATGTGAATGAGGCTTACGGCATGGTCCGGGGTACGCTGCAGGAGCTGGCCATCGAGGACATGGTGAGCTTGTGCGGGGACAAATTACAATCGGCGTCCTCAGTGCCAGGTGTTATCCGGATACAGCCGAGGATGAGAAAGGCCGCCGAACGTCTCATGCGGGGGAAACCTCCGGTGAAGGTGGAAAATCATCAGATACTTAATTGAGTAATCAGCGAAGATTGATTACAATTGAGGAATATAGGTGTATCATTTTGAGATAGATTGGAAAGGACCGGGAGTAAAGCAATGCATAGCTCGATAAAGGCTTTCGTTTATAAAGGTGATGATTATTATGTGGCTGAATGTCACGAGATAGCAGTAGTCACGCAGGGGAAAACATTGGATGAGACTATTGCCAATCTAAAAGAGGCGGTAGCGCTTCACCTTGAAGGGGAAGATCCCGCTGATTTCGGCCTGGTACCCAATCCGTCGCTTCTGGTGACCCTGGAGTTGGAGCCGACTGGTGTCGCCTAACCTCAGGCGTTTGTCAGGAAACGAAGTAATCGCAATTTTCGACTCATTTTCGTTATATACCTGAGAACGAACTCCGCCCCCATTTTTATAGCGGTTAGATTGAAGTAACAGTCAAAAATGTTATTTGGGAATCCGTAATAAATGATCGGAGTCATCGCCGGTGACATCATCGGGTCTGTCTATGAAGCCCACCCGGTTAAAACGGAGGACTTCCCGCTGTTCAGCCCGGGGTGCAGGTTCACCGATGACACCGTCATGACCGTTGCAACAGCGGACAGCATCCTGACGGGTAAAGGATATGCGGCGGCGTACAAGGAGTGGGGCCGCCTGTTCCCCCACGCCGGTTACGGCGGCATGTTCAGGCAGTGGCTGAGGAATAATAATAGTCGACCTTATAACAGCTTCGGCAACGGCTCAGCCATGAGGGTCAGCCCGGTCGGCTTTGCATTCGATACTCTGGATAAAGTCCTCGAAGAGGCGAAGAAAAGCGCAGAAGTCACCCACAACCACCCGGAGGGCATCAAGGGCGCCCAGGCCACAGCGGCAGCCATCTTTCTTGCAAGAACAGGTAAAGGTAAAAAGGAAATAAAGGATTACATCGAGACTACTTTTGATTACGACCTCAGTGCAACGCTGGCTGAAATCCGCCCCGGCTACAGATTTGATCCAACCTGCCAGGGATCCGTGCCGCAGGCGATTATCGCCTTCCTGGAGTCGAGCACTTATGAAGACGCCGTCCGTAAAGCCATTTCCTTGGGTGGGGATACCGATACACAGGCCTGTATAACCGGGGGGATAGCGCAGGCGTACTATAAAACTATCGATGACCACATCATAAAGAAAGTCAGAGCTTTGCTGGATGCGCGGCTGTTGGATGTAGTGGATTCATTCAGCGCGAAATACGGTTGATAGGTTGGCATGATGTACCGGTTACGTACAGTATCCGGCATGAATCAGCCGAAAGAAATGGTTAATAAATGATGTTTTTAGAGATCGAACTCACCCTTAATTCGGGCGAGTTGTCGCGGATACGGACATGGTCCAATCGGCGCCCTTACGGCTTTGTTAATAAGAGACTTGCCTGAATCAGCAAAAGCTTTAATAACATATTTTTCTAATAGAGTAACTTTTTTAACGTTTGCAAGATGGTCAAGGCGGCTAATGGCAGGATTAAAAGGCAGCACGTTGTAAACGTGCATGCGCACAATAGAACCTACCAGGAAATCTTCAACAGCCTGCTTACACTCATTACTGTACTTTTCTCTGGTATTAGACTTGCTATAACTGAGGATCTTAGTAGCAATATATTTGTATATTTGATTCTGGGTACTTCCTCCACTATCTTCCAGGTGCCCGAATAACCGCCGGAATGCAGGACGAGCAGTTACATAATGGTTGTCGCCGGTTTGCCCGATGTAGAAATACCTATCTTTGCTATGACGAATTTCTATAATGTAAAGAAGATAGGCTCTTCTAAATTGCTCTCCAGCCAATTCAAACGTGAAGTCAGACATCTCTATTATTAACAGTTACTCGCCAATTGTGCCCACCAGAATCAGTTTGCCTATGTGCCACAGGCCCCAAAGTTACATAGCAAAATCAAATATTTCAGACACTAAAGGAAATCGAGTGTCAAGTGGCGAGAATCCCAATCCTATAAACAAAGTCTCCGGCGTTTCGTCGAAAGAAGGACACAACATGCTCAAAACGCTTTGCCCTTCACGCTGGTTATTTCTTTATGCGTCAAATCATAAATTTCATAAATCATTTGGTCAATCTGGAATTCAAGCCCGTTGACTCTATCTTGTTTGGTCGAGTTAACCAAGTAATCCTCATCCTTAGTAATGGCGAGGATATTGTCAACTAATTCAATGATTTGAATTTCATAGGTTCTTGACATCTTTTTTATTGGCAGTTCCTCTATGGTTTCGATATCAGTTTGAGCCATAGCTCTGCCACTTTCTAAAGCAAGCGACCTATAATAGTAATTCAATAATTTACTATTAATTAGGGCAGCAATATATTTTAAGGAATAATCGTCGTCTTTTAGATTTCCAACATGAACATTATTCAAGCAAAGCAAGTGAATATCATCAATTGCACATATGAGAGAATCCCCTGTCTGCCGCATAAATAATTTGTCAGTAAAATAATCTACGCAATCATACCCGCTATGTATCTTATCTTTCTGATATAGAATATAGTAGCCTTTCGGTTTTAATACGAATCGCCTGATTTCACCACCGGATGATAGTCCAGGTAACCAATATTTATTTAATTTTTCTGTAGCAACAATAGAATCCTTGCCGCCTTTAGCAATCAAACCGCTATTAAAGTCTATTATATCTCCGAGTGGTGTTGTTCCAGATGAAATTTTAGATATCAAATTCATTGTCGTTTCATCAAAAAATAACCTGAACCGATTGTAACGAATAGTCTTAAAGTAATCTTGTGGGTACGAGAAGGTTCTTAGGGTCTTATTCATCACCTTGTCTTTTGAATCTATATATCTTGTTACGACTTTGCAGGATGCATTCACAGAGTCACTTCGTTGAAAAAGATACACGATTGAGAAGCCCACAGTAGTATCAAATACTCCATAAGGTAAAACCAATAACTCAATCATTTTGTTCTTGCGAAGGATTAGGCTTCTTATTTTTGAAAAGAACCTGCCCATAAGAAAGCTATCTGGAACAATTAACGTTTGTACTCCGCCCACCTTGGCTAATTGAATTGCCTTATCCATAAAGATCGCGTATAGACTGATCTTATATTCAGCAGAATCAGGGAAGAGCTGCTTAAGGAGATCTTTCTCTTGTTGTGACATCTTCTGTGCTCCACGCAGCCCGTAGCTTACATATGGTGGATTGGCGATAACTATATCAAACCCACCCTTATAAAATACTTCTGAAAAAAATATCTCGAAATCGAAGCTCACATCGTATCCAAGAGTCTTTTTAGAAGCCACAAAGGCCGCGCGCAATTGCTCATCTATTTGAGATTTTAGCGCTGCTTTTTTTTCTTGATCATACTCATCAAAGAATTGCTGCTTTAAGCTCTCTATAGCAGTCACCCTTTGCGATTTGAATGGGAAACCAAGAATAGAGTTTCCTGTGACAATTTTATAGTCCAAGTTCGGTAACGGTTTTATTTGCTTAACATCTTCCTCGTCGACGACAAGTGAAAGCCAAAGACGCAGCTTGGCGATCTCGACAGCGCCGGGGTCGATATCCACGCCATAAAGACAATTTTGTATTGCATGTCTCTTGAAATGGTAAGGGGTGCGCTCCTGGACGGCGTTGAAATAGGGAGTGAGTGCGCAGCGACCGTGAACGATCTCGGCCATCATCCCTACAGGGAACGCACCGGACCCAACGGCAGGGTCGCATACTGTAATCTCAGCCAGGTTGGCATCAATCAAGCGAGCATTTGACTCAATAGTAGCGGGCATCTTAATAGGATACTTGGTATCCACGGACTCGTAATGCGAGATTTGCTCGCCTAAGTAAATAAAGTTTTCAATATCATCTCTGGGAACCAATTGGCTTTCTGTATTCAATACAGTATCAAGGTAATTGATGAGGCTCTCCTGGCACATATAATGCACTATTTCGCGCGGTGTATAATATGACCCCAAGCCTTTGCGCCGGTTTTCTTCAATCAGATTCTCAAAGACTTTACCCAACATCTCCGGGTCAATTGCAACTTCCTTTTCCAACGGTTCAGCTTCATTGACAGTAAAGTTATAGCGGTCAAATACATCGAGTACGCCCGTACCTGTAATGCCCTCCTCTACGAATTTGTCATTAAGAAACAGGTGATTCGGAAGGAGAATATTTGTAGTACGCCAATTATAACCAGAGAGCGGTTCAAACAAACCGCCATTAAGAAAAGGGATGCGACACTTAAAGTGATCACACCATGCATCATGGCCACGGTCAGTAGCAAGGGTGTCATAGAAAAGCGGTTCAAGTACATCATTGAAAAAGTTTGAGTACTTACCATATTCGCCTTTAGCGAGGCGGCGAAGGAAATCGCGCGGGCCAGTGCCCCAGGCATGCCCGTTTTCAACACCAAGCCACCCTTTTTTTTGAAGAAAATAGAGAAACACAACCTGCCCCATGAGCTTTTTAGAAAAGTCCACAGCATTGATATTTTTTTCCTGAAATTCATCACGGATAGACTTGTCCTTTTGGATGCGCTGTTCCAGCGCATAATGAATACCCTCGAAAAGCTCCACATAGCACTTAAAGAATTCTGCGGTGACCGCCTCGACACTAAATGCTTCCTCAATGACCGCAAGTGTAGGGTCGGTTTTCGTGTCCTGAAGCAAACTGAAAAACCGGGTTTGAGCCGTATGACAGCTTTCGCCTTCTCCCACGATATATGAGAAGCGGCGGGCCGGAGTGAGCCGTGTTTCCACGCCCACCTTGCCAGATTCCTTTACAAAGGTAGCGTATTCCATTTTGACATAGGAAAACCGCCACTGCTTTTCCAGCGGGGATACAAAAGCAACCAGAGCGGCATCTTTTTCATCCCGTGTCTTGAGGTGATCGGCGACGAAGTTACGAATGGCTGTGCGGGCACGTTCAAGCTTCGTAGCACTCGTCAAATAAACAACAAGCAAATCCAGTTTCTCACCACTTGGCGAGGTATATGTACCAAGACGCTCATACCGTTGAACATGTTCCTTAAAAGCGCCCTTAACATATTGACTATTCCACGACTGCGCCTTGGATATATCAACATGATTCAATAGATTGATCACAAAATTACGGAACTGCTCTGCATCAAAGCCGTGAGTGAAGGTCTGCTTAACCTGGGTGTAAGCCTGATCACGATTCATGATCCTTCCTCCAATAGATAAGATGAAAGAATTACTTCACGAGGCTTGAATGCTTGAGCAGTCTGTTGCGCTCGGGTTGCCTGGAAGAACTGATATGGGATGTCACGCCTTAAAATCCCCAAAACTTTAAGAGGTTCCATTTCTTTTTTTAGAGCGTCGGCTACCTTTTTGGTCGTAGGCCTGGGGAGCGCCCCATCTGTCAGGAGCTGGATTACCTGTCGAATGTACAGCTCATCATCCTCGGTGAAACCATGATAGTGACGGATTTCCTTCGCCTTAAGGCGCTTTAGTATATAAACATCATTCGCCACACCCTTTTGCGGGGAGATGGTATCACCCATGTCCGTGCTGGTGGCTGTTTCGAAGGCGTGTTTATTTCTATTTAATAGGGTATAAAAATCATGCGGTATTGCTTGTAGTTTTTCTTCAGTGTCGGCAGGCTTAAGAATACATACTGTGTTAAAGAAATCGAGCTCTATGGGATCAGCAGGGCCAATACCGGCAAGGAAAAATTTATCAAGCCTGCCCTGGCGAAAATAGGTTATCAGGGAAGGATATTGTTTCACTTCAGCATTATCCTGCACCGATGAAAGCCTGGTCGAACGGGCCTTCCGGGGTAATCTCTTAATGCGTAAGAACATGTCGGGTTGATTATCACGAACCCCACGAATTTCAGTGAGATATTCCAGTTCGCTCTGTTCCTCTTCATCCTCACCCGTTATCGTTTTCTTAGAAATCAACTTGGCAAACAAATCATGCGATTTGATCTCTTCGCCTTCAGTAAGCAGACGGGCATCGGCGCCGAGCATTTCGATGAAAGCATGGATTTTGGCTTCAGCCGCTTCTTTTAGTTTAATCAGATCATTACTCTCTTCAGTTGGGAAAAAATTGTAAGTGTGGATGATGGGGAATGTTGTATCAACCCGGTTTACCCGCCCGACACGCTGGATGAGACGGGTGGGATTCCATGGTATATCGTAGTTAACTACAATGTTTGACCGGTGAAGGTTGACACCTTCGGAAAGTACTTCTGTAGCGACCAGAATCCGATATTCGTCCTGGGGCTGAAAAGCGCGGGCATCAAAATTAGATATAACGGTTTTACGAACAGACTCGTCAGAATGGCCGGTATATAAAAGCACCTTTTTATCAACTTCAGCGGCAATCTTCTGAGAAAGATATTCGGCAGTCTCTTTTGATTCAGTAAAGATGATAACTTTGCCTTTCTTTAGCGTGGAATCAGTAGTCAGAACGGCACGAAAAGCCTCCCATTTGGGATCCCGCTTGATCCGCTTCCAAAGGGTGTCAATTTCCTGCAGGACCTTTCGGTCAGCCTTGAGGTCATTGATAAACTCCGCATTAAAGTCCTTCGCATTTAAACGCTCGGCCTTATCCGATTCAAGCAACCGGTCAACGGCTTCTTGGTCATCCGTTTCCAGAAGTTCCAGTATTTTACCTATATGCTTTTTGCTGATATACACATATCCATTATCATATTCCTCAATAAAGCGATCATAGGAGTGGATAAAGCGATCGAGAGTTAAACGGAAGGCATGGAAGCTGCTCTCCAACCGTTTAATTAAGAGAATCTTCATAAATTTGGCCAGGTTGCGCTGGCTTTGTATATCACGTTGTTCTCGCTTTCCCTCATAATAGGTTAATGGCTTATAGCGAGCGTAAACAAACGCCTGCGTTATCAGACGTACCATTTCGTTAAATATTTCATTTTCAGTTTTGTTGAGCTTATAGAATAGAGGCTGCGGATCGGCGACATCGGGGAATTTAAAGCCCTGGGCTTTCAGGTCATCCCCGTAATATTTCATGATTTCATTGCGTGTTCGCCTGATCATTAAGTACTTCAAAATATTCTCTCGTGTTAATTTGGCGTTGGCCTGGACTACAGAGAAATATTGTTCACGGTCGGTCCGACGATCAAGGTTATTAAGGTTTTTTTCAAGCTGCGAGAAAAAGGCTTCAAGATTGCGGACATTAGGGATGGTGCTATTCTTGCCGTTCTGAAATAGCTTGACCTGGCTGAGTATATCCCGTGGGGTATTGTTAAGAGGTGTTGCCGAAACCAGGATAACCCGCTTGCCGCGGCAAATTTGCGCAAGCATCTCATAGGTTTGATTCGTTTCAGTACGGAAACGATGTGACTCGTCGATGAAAACATTGGAATACTTTGATATATCGCGTGTTAACAGGCTTTCCAGCATTCCAATAGATTCAAAGTCAGTATGGGGAACACGGAAATCACCGAAGACGTTGGGCCAGGAGCCACGATTCTGCTTATCCAACAAATGAGGGGGTGCTATAACTAATGAGCGCCCCTCGAGCTGCTGGGCAAGCAAGGCAGCCATATAGGTCTTGCCGAGACCAACGACGTCCGCTAAAAACACACCACCATATTCCTCAAGCACTTTACGGGCACTGATAACTGCTTCCTCTTGATATTTAAGGCGTTTGAATTCGTCAGGTACATAGATATCTTCAAGCTCAGCGGGCCGGTTTAGTTCGTCTCTAAAATACTCATACAAGAATTTAAGATAAAGCTCATATGGCGTAAAATGAGCGAACGGCGAACGATTAATGATGGTGTCTTCGTAAGGCATGGAGACATCCACGGCGACAGCCCAAAGCTCATTAAATTTATTAATGGCAAAATCATAATCAGCACTGTTTTTCAACTCGACATTGAACTCAAGATTTAACTGTAGCCCTGATTGAGTAAAGTTGCTTGACCCCGTGATTACCCGCCCTTTATCACGGTCACCTTCCGCAAAGGTCATGATGTAGACCTTCGCATGGAGTATTTCGCCAGGGTAGGCTTTGATTTCCAATTTCCCCGAACGAATCCACTCGACGAACTTATGAACGCCAGCTTCAACGTCTGAACTATCGGCGGACTTCTCTAACTCACCAAGTACATTACAAGGAATGTGTTCGATCACAGTGGCATGGGATTCAAGAGGCAAAGTATACTGCTGGTTAGCCCTTTGTATAAGATCATACGCGGCACGGTCGGTCTGAAGACCAATTAGAATACGAATCTTTTCGACATTCTCCAGAGCTGGATAAAGCTTATAGAAGCCACTAATAAAAAAATAGCCTACAAGACAATCGAAAAACCGCGAGTCTTTCTTGAGTAACACTAAGAAACGGTCAAGCAGGGTATTTTCTGGTTCGTTGGTTAGAAAAGTGAGATCAGATGACATTGTTTTCGGCTCTAATATTTTTCCTTCAGCAATTTACTATACTCCCAGTTTTTTCAGTCTCACATTAAGAACAATCAGCACAACTGAAGATCACTACAGGCAATATCCTACGCTGTAATACCTTAATATTCAACCTGTAGGATTTCAATAATACGAAATTGGGCATCGGGACACTAGAACATCTTATTACAAGAACTTCGTCTTGCGTGTTAACCTTTGTGGACATTACGGCGGGCTTGGCTAGCTCCCCCACTAGCTAAGCGATAAATACCCGGGGCAACACGTGTGATTATTGTAGCTTTGCGATCTTGAGATCTTTTCATTTCCATATATATGACACCTCTAATAACGGATGGTGCCACATCCCTTTTTAAGATACCATTTACACCTAAGTATATTTCAGATAAGCGAGCCTGCATGCTAGGCTGATTTTTCAAGAAAAGAATAAGGGCTTCCTTTATCGTTAATTTGTACTTATTCTTAACTATCATTTCTGCACCTCCATGAGCATACTGCATATTATGACACAAATAATATATTAGTATCACATTCCGCTATTAAGTCATTTATACATAAAAATCCCACGTATAAGGAGCTGTGACTCCCTATGAATAAATCGACTCAATCATTACTGATTGGACATATTAACATTTTATTGTCAATAGTCGTAGACTTATTGTGTACGTATAAGCTGTTCAATATTGATTGCAGACGGACGATGTTGTAATATAGGGCAGATGTCGAAATGATGATCCGGGAGGTAGTGTAATGGCATACTGGCCGGCATTTGGCCATCCGAGGAATTGGTATGAGACAGGCTGTGTGGGGGACAGGGGAAAGATATTCACCCGTACTGCTTACCGGCATTTACCTGAACAATTGTAGTCATTCTGGATATGCAACTTATTCTTAACGATAAATAAGGTTTGACGCTCTGCAATCATCACATGAGGAGGCTAAATGGAACTGGAAAAGATCAAGCAGAAAATTGTGAGTTTCAGTACATCCCGGTCAGAAGAAAGGCTAAAGATGTTTCAACTGATATGTGACAAGTTGGATCAGGGGGGAGAGGATTCTGTGAAGGCCTTTTTAAATGAAATGGGTGGTAGCATTCAGGGCACAGCGGAGGAGCTGGAAAGTGGGGCATTAGACGGCTGTCAAGAGATAGATTCAGAGTCGAACCGGGAAGAAGGAGACCTATGAGGATTGATAAAATTACTATCCAGGGTTTTCGCGCGTTTACAAGCGGGAAGACAATTGATTTCACCAGTCCTGTGACCGTGTTGTACGGCAATAATGCCCAGGGTAAAAGCAGCACGCTAAATGCCGTTGAATGGTGCCTGTTTGGCGATAAATGCGTCGGGCTCTCTACCGGCATTCGTGAAAGGAAAGACTGGAAGCCGCAAAATCGCACAAGGACACACGCCTGCCGGGTTATTCTGACATGTCACAATGATCAAGATACGATAATATTTGAGCGCACCCCGAAATTAGGTAATAACGGACTGACCGTAACTATGAGCCAAAAAGTTATTAAGAGCGACGCGGCCAATATGTGGGTAAATGAGCAAGTCGGTCAGTTCATGGATTTTATGGCCATGGTCTATCAACACCAGGAGAATATACGGCATCTGGCTCTTGCCGAACCCCGAGATAAACGTGAAATAATCAACAGGATGTTGGGTTTGGGTGAGTACAACTCGTTGATGAGCACTATTGCCGCCAGCAAATATGATAAATGGTCCAGTAAGGTGCAGCTATCTATAGATGGCATCAACAAACGGATTCAGGACCGTATATTAAGCTATAACAGCCAGAACGAAGAAATTGCCAAGAAACTTGCACTCAATGTAAACCTTGTCTCAATCGAAAATGCGCAACAGAAAGCCATGTCACTTCAAAAGAAGCTAACTGAGTCGACGGGTGGAACCGGGGACACAGGTAGCGCGGAAAAAATCCAAGGGCATAAAGATATTTACGAAAGAGTAATGCAGATTAAACGACTGGCGCGTGAATATTTCATTCACTCGCCTACAAGCATTCGTAATCAGGCGATAGCTGAAGAGATTGTTAATTATGAAGGGAAATTGGCTGTAATTAATAAATTGAAGCTGGATTTGGATGTGGCCGGAAAAAAAATGTCGGAGTTCATAGCACAAAATGGTGACGAAGTATCAATTAAGGGCAAAATCAGCGGTTTAACTGAAGAAAAAAAGCAAATAGAAGCCAGTCTGGCCAGGATAAACGCTCTTTATGCCGCTATAGATCCGCTCTACCGATATATGAGAGACAGTGGGACTGGTACGGGCGCCGCGCAATGCCCTGCCTGTGGAAGCGACACTCAGGATCAGATTTCTTATCTGGCCAACAAATTGAAGCAGTTGACTGACTCAGAAGTCATGACCTTATCCCAATGTGTGGATGGAAAAACCAAAGAAATAGAAAGCGCTACGGGTTTATTAAACAAGATCTTAACCCTTACCGTACCGGAAGCATCCCTGAGAACGTCATATGCTGAAAACTGCGACCGCGTAGCGAAGGATCTTAAGATAAGTTTGCAAAAGGGGGAGGATCTCGCGATAGTCATCGCGGGCAAAATAAAGCCAGCAAAAGAAGCCAAGCTTCAACTCGAGGATGCATTAAAGTCCCTCGAACCGAGAATCCGGGCAATAGAGGACGACTCCGATGCCATCATTGATTATTGCAGGATTTTGGAAAACAAGGAACACATCAAGCGCCTGTCAAATGTTAAGGATGATTCGAATTACAAGCAGCTGTCCACTCTACGCGAATATGCCGAGTGGAAGATCCTCGATATAGAAGCAATTTTAAAGGCTGTAAAGGCTATTCGGGATGAAGAAGGAGCATCGAGGGTGAATAGCTCCAAAGAATCCATCAAAAAATGTTTCGACAGAATAGCGGAGAACCCGGGTATAGTCGATTTGGAGATGTGCCTGGAACAATCACGTGGTAACGAAAACTTTCTATTTCGCGACAGTTCTGGTGATGATGTTATTCCCATTCTGAGCCAGGGCGATCTTAATGCACTGGCTTTGTCCATTTTTTACGGTATCGGTGCATCTAATACAAAGGATTTACCGTTTAATGCTATTATCTTTGATGATCCTTCCCAAAGTATGGCAAAGCATCATAAGGAAAGGATAGCGGAACTTATTTCTGACGCGGCCAAGACGCGTCAGGTAATCGTCAGCACGATGGATTCGGAACTTCTGGTCATGTTAAAGGACAATTTGACTATGAGCATGAAAGTAATTGAATTCAGTGGCTGGGATCCGTCCAATGGCCCCGATATAAACTGAGATGACGTTTGAAAACGACTGTGAACAATTGCTGCTGCAATTGAATGACAAATATGGCACTACGCAGTTAGGTAAAATTTGCCAGTGCATTATGGTGTTGGCGTTACATGAGTTGAAATGGAACAGTATACGTAATCATATATCGGAAGACGCGGACATAGACGCAATTGATAGCAGAGGCGGCTGTTATTCGTTTGAATTAAAGATAACGACAGGGAAGGGCATAATCGTTCAGCAAAAGGATTTTTCTTGTTTGCGCCAGCGCGCGGTAGACGGGTATGCCGGATATTTCCTTGCACTTAGGATCGGTCCCCAGATGCAATGGTTTGCGGTTGTCTGTGATAGAGAAGGTATCGGTACGGGTGATATCCCATTTGCCCGATTGCATTTATACGACGACAGGCAGATTTCAGAACAGATAAATGTGCAGTTTCAGATGGAGGTGCGGAAATATTTTCCGGTTGTCATGCAGGGGGGTCTCACGGCTCTTTTAGCATCTATAGCGAAACAAGGTATCGAAACCGGCAATTAATTTAGGGTGGACGAATTGCATTACACAGCAACTTCAAAACGCCGCATGACGCTTCACGTGCCGTTAAGGATGCCGCTGGCAGGGATGGCGTCAAGTTCATAGGCCGCCATATAATTATAGCGATGCGGTCTGGGACAAATGCCTGAAATTGTTTATGCCCTGGTTAAGATGAGAAATAGAATCATTACGCCTGAATAAACTGTAAGTATATTGGGGTAGATCATCTGCGCTCACTAGCGCTTGGCAAAATCAGCAAAGGTTTTGCCGTTCAAGTAATCCGGTATAGTATGGATGCCTGTTATCTGAGGATAGCAATGTTCTGTTTCGGCACCCTCCACTTTATATGCGCGGGCTAGACCAACCCTCAAGTAAATCTTCCGAATCTGTGCGATGGCCCTATTCAATTCACCGGCAACATCAGCTACAGCTTTCCCTTTTCTTATTACTTCGCTAAAACATAATTCCCGGATTGCCAGATCGCTCACCGGCAGGTTGTATTCATTTCCAGATGCGTCCAGAAACCGGATACGCGTTTTAGGTGCTCGTCCTTCTTCAATGATAAATGAGTGTTCGGTTGAACCGGATAGTGTGGCTATTGATCTTGTTTTAGCACCAGGCGGTACCCATTTTCCATATTTGAGATTACCTTCATATATTTTGTTTACGGTATTGAAAGAGGTGATTAACAACGTACTCTCCCACTTGGTGTCATCGCTTAGTCCATGATATTTAATGAATGTTGGATCAAAGTCCATATCTTCTATGTGTGGTGGTTGAGGCTTTTCTCCGATAAAATCGAACTCTATAATGGCACGCGGAAAGATTATTAGTTGAGACCTGTTGTATAGATAATTTTTCAGGAAACCATTATCGTGTATCGGCCTTATCGTCCTGCCCTGCTCATTGATGCCGATCACGCATACCTTATTGCCTTGCGGCATCTGTGTCAGGTCAGTGATCACAATCTTCTGGCGCAAATTCTTTTATAAGTGCGTGACTGTTATTTTACCGGTGTTTTTATTAGCTATGTATTCGGCAGCCAGGCGGCGGTGGCATTTGGTAGCGTCGTGCTCACTGCATAGCATTACAGCGCCCTCTTTTAGCCATACTTTGGACACAGATTTCTCAGCCTTTCTTTTCCCAAGTAGCTTATTGTATGCATCCTCATAGGTTTTCCAGTTTTTACTGCGGCGATACTCTTTCAGTATTGGATCGCTGGGAGCAAGCTCCGGCATCTCATGGTACTCAATGCCGGCCAAGCTCTTCAGAAAATAAGGGAGGTCTTGCTTTTTGGTGAACGCTGCCAGCTGTGAGGTGTTGTTGAGGCGGATATCCAATAAATGCTTTGCGCCGCTTTTCTTAAGCGTTTCGAAGAAATTCGCTGCCGTTCTTTTGGTAAAACCTATAGTATATATATGCATCAGATTTGTTTCAGATATGGAACGATACCTGGCTCTGATCTATTTTTTGTTCCTCTTTCCAGAGGTCTTCTTCGGATTGCAGGCGGCCATCACCACGTATGTGCATGACCTGTACCCCTTGTGCCGCAATACTTGATCCTACGAGAAGGCGGCGATGGCAGGAAGAAGGGTCTTCTTCGGAACATAGAATACACGTGCGGTGTTTATCAATTTCAGCAAGCAGCCTGTTAAGACCTCTGATAAAGTATTCCTCCTGGCGAAGGAAATCGTATGTTTTCATCCTTTCAGCTTTCTTGTTGCTGTTCAGACCTTCAATATGGCCCCCCAATAGATTTCCCAGATAAATATAGTGAATGTCAGTTGACGAAAGCAGCTTTTCCAGGTTTTCACGGTTGGCAAACGGTGCCCACTGACTGTATGGAGTGCTCCGCACATCAACTATACAATCGATGAGGTTATCCTCGAGCAGTTTGATAAATTTCTCCGGAGGATGATTGCTGTGCCCAACAGTATAAAGTTCCATGCTTTTTTATTATATCGCAGTGTTCCACATTTTGCGCTCATTCGATATAACTCATCTAGGATAGGTCTTCAAATCAAGATAGTAAAGTGACCGGCAACAGGGACCGGGTTGTGTTGTATAATCTGCTGAAACAGCAGTGCAGCACATCGAGATAAACGAGCAGTTCCGGCGCGCCCTGGACGTCATGGAGAGGACGGGCAGGTGCGTTTTCATAACGGGACGCGCCGGCACCGGCAAATCCACCCTGCTCGAGTATTTCCGCGTCATAACAGCCAAGAAGGTCGTAGCGCTGGCCCCCACGGGCGTGGCGGCTCTCAACATCAAGGGCCAGACCATCCACTCGTTCTTCGGCTTCAAACCCGACATCACGCCCCCGAAGGTCAAGAAAGTGGAAAGGGGCGGCAGCCTTTACAAGAAGCTGGATATCCTGGTGATCGACGAGATATCCATGGTCAGGGCGGACCTGCTGGACTGCGTGGACCGGTTCCTGCGGCTCAACGGGCCGGACTCCCGCAAGCCTTTCGGCGGCGTCCAGATGGTGTTCGTGGGCGACCTCTACCAGCTCCCGCCCGTGGTGACCTCCAGGGATAAGGAAGCCTTCGCCGGGCTTTATGAAACACCCTATTTCTTCAGCTCACATGTTTTCAAGGATTTCGACATGGATTTCATCGAGCTGGAGAAGGTCTACCGCCAGCACGACCAGAGCTTCATCGAACTGCTCAACGCTATCCGCAACAACAGCATCGACGGCGCCGGACTCGGACTGCTCAACAGACGCTGCATCCCGGAAATGGACGCGCCCGGAGGGGGGATCTCGGTGCGGCTCACCACTACCAACGCCATGGCGTCGGACCTCAACGCCGCAGAACTGGTAAAGCTCAAGGGTAAGCTGCACACCTTCAGGGCGTCCAGGGACGGCAAATTCAGCGACGATTCCCTGCCCACAGCCGAGGCTCTCATGGTCAAGGCGAGCGCCCAGGTGATGATGCTCAACAACGACCCCGCCGGCCGCTGGGTCAACGGCAGCATGGGAAAAATAAAGGGGTTCAGCAAGGATGGTGAAGGCGGGCTTTACATAAATGTGCAGATCGCGGATGGCGAGGACGAGATGGTCGAGCCATACACCTGGGAGATATTCCAGTACAAGCTGGAGGGCAGGGAGATAAAATCGGAGGTGGTGGGCACTTTCACACAGTACCCGCTGATGCTGGCCTGGGCGGTGACCATACACAAGAGCCAGGGCAAGACCTTCGAACGGGTGGTCATTGATATCGGGCGGGGCACCTTCGCCCACGGGCAGATGTACGTGGCGCTCAGCCGCTGCACCTCGCTGGGCGGCATCGTGCTCAAACAGCCGGTCCAGAAGAAACACATCTGGATGGACTGGCGCGTGGTGAATTTCGTCACGCGCTACCAGTACGGCAAGGCCGAGCAATTGCTTTCTGCAAAGGACAAGGAGAAGCTCATCCTGAAGGTCATCGCGGAGGGCGGCAAGCTGCGCATCACCTACCTCAAGCCCAACGACGAGAAGTCGGTGCGCGTGATCAGGCCGCTGGCGGTGGGGGATTTCACCTACGGCGGCAAGACCTTCCGCGGCCTGCGCGCCTTCTGCCTCAAACGCGGCGAGGAGAGGACTTTCAGGATTGACCGGATATTGGAGGCGGCGGAGGAGCAGTAAAGGGGAGGAGATTGCAACAGGCGCATTCCTTGATCTTATGGTTACAATACCCGGTCTGGTTGCGGTGAAAGGTATCGGAAAATAGAACGTGTGGATAGCTATACAGACGCAGCGTCCCTACAATGAGATTGCTTCGCTGCGCTCGCAATGACAGCCCGAAGCGGGCACGGAAAGACGGGCGCACCTGAATGTCCGCCCCTGCAGGTACGCCCCTACACAAAATCGTACAATCTTGCATAATCACGACCAAAATGTAATAATGCATTGTAATATTACATTAGAAGTGTGAAATTTCATGGATAACGTAGCTAAGCCATATATTGACAGGTTGCTGAAATGCCCGGATGTTTCATTCTTCCTGTTCGGTCCACGCGGAACCGGCAAGAGCACATGGCTGCGGCATGTGCTGCCCGGCGCGCTTTTCCTGGACCTGCTGGACGCGTCCCTGTACCTCGAACTGTCACGCGACCCCCACCGGCTCGAGGCCATGGCCGGCGGCCTGCCGGACGGCGCCTGGATAGTGCTGGATGAGATACAGAAGATACCTTCCCTGCTCGACGAGGTGCACCGCCTGATCGAATCGCAGCACTGGCGTTTCGCGCTCTGCGGATCGTCGGCGCGCAAGCTGCGCAGGGGAGGCGCCAACCTGCTTGCAGGCCGCGCCATAACTTTGAATATGGAGGGGTTCTCCGCCGCAGAGCTGGGGAAGGCCTTTGACCTGCCGTCAGCTATCGAGTGGGGTTCGCTGCCCATGGTCCGGCGCGACCCGCGGCAGGCCCCCGACGTTCTCGAAGCATATCTCGACACGCATATACGCGAGGAGATACGGCAGGAAGGGCTGCTGCGCAACGTGCCGCCCTTCATGCGGTTCATCTCGGTGGCCGGCCAGGTGAACGGCCAGGTGGTCAATATGCAGAACATCGCCCGCGACGCCGGCGCAGCTCGCAGCACCGTGGAATCTTATTTCTCTATCCTTGTGGACACACTGCTGGGACATTTCCTGCCCGCCTGGCGCGCCGGACTTAAAGTACGTGAGGCTGCCCATCCAAAATTCTACTGGTTTGATCCGGGCGTTGCCCGGGCGGCCGCCGGTCGGGTGCGCGATCCGCTTGAGGGCAGTTCACAGGGCTTTGCGTTAGAAACGCTGGTCTACCACGAACTGCGCGTTTACAACGAGGTCAGCCGTAGACACCGGCCCGTGCATTATTACCGGACCCCGGCAGGCGTGGAAGTCGATTTCGTGGTGGAGATATCCGGGCGCAACGCTGATTCCGTGCCGCACATCGTGGCGATCGAAGTCAAAAGGGCCGGTAGCTGGAACCGCGCCTGGGAAAAGCCACTGCTGTCATTGAAAGCGGCGGATAAAGTGAAGGCGGACAGGCTGATCGGGGTATACTCTGGCCAGAGGTCATACCGTTTCGGACCGGTGGAAGTCATGCCGTTTGAAAGGTTCTGCGAGCTTTTGCACAAAGGCGAGTTATTCTGAGCAGGGGCGGGTTTTCAAACCCGCCCGAAAAAGCCCGAAAAAGCGGGCGGACCTGAATGTCCGCCCCTGCAGGTCTTGACACTGAGGGTCACTTTTTTCCGGTAAAGCCCGGTTTTATAAAGGCCGGGTCGCTCCAGTCATAAAATCCCTTGCCGGTTTTCATACCGAGCTGACCTTTGTCAACCATTTCCTTTAATGCCTTTGGTGGCAAGTCCTGCGCTTCGCCGCTCTCGTTGTAGTATGCCATTTCGATATCATAGACCACGTCCAACCCCACCACATCCATCATGGCGAACGGACCCAGCTCGACTTTAAACTGCAGCATCCACGACCGGTCGATATCCATGAAATCCCCGTATCCCCCGGCCCACAGCTTGAGCGACTCGCGTTTGACCACCCGCCACAGCCGGTTGCCCAGGTATCCCATGATGGGCTTCTTCACCACCACGGGAACGCACCCCAGACTTTCCACCCATTCCTTTACAGCTTTAATAGTCTCAGCGCCGGTCCTGGCGCCGGGCATGATGTCCACCAGCGGCAGGTCGATCATCGGCGAGTCGAAATGGACGTTCAGCACCCTTTCCCTGCGGGACACCGCGTCCTCCAGCTTCGTCACCGGTATGGAGGAGCTGTTCGAGGCAATTATCGCCTTAGGCGGAGCAGCAGCTTCTATCTGGCTGAATACCTTTTTCTTGAGGTCTATATTTTCAACGATCGCCTCGATAACCAGGTCGGCGTCCTCAACGGCCTTGGAAAGTGAATCGCAATAGGCTATTTTAATCTGGGCCGCATCCATCCTCTCCGCCTGTTCGGTCATTCCCTTCAAAGCGAAGATGCCCTTGAGATCGCCGATAGTTTTGGCAGCGGAATCCGGGTTAAGGTCGAAAACCTTCACGCTGTTGCCGGCCAGGGCTGCGGTACTGGAAATCTGTACGCCCATGAAGCCCGCGCCGACGACGGCGACATTATTTATCCTGGTAGGCATTTTGCCCTCCTTATTTAAGCTGAATTGACGCCGTTGCGACCGCAACTATTTTTTAGGGCGCAGTCCCAGTATCTCGCGGGCTTCCGCCGGCGTGGCAACAGGCCTATCCATTATCCCGGCGATCTCCTGCACCCATTTAGCCTGTTCCCAACTGCCTTTGGCAAGCTCACCGCCCGGCGCCCTGACGTTGTCCTCCAGCCCGATCCTTACATGTCCGCCGGTGAGGGCGCTGATAATCGCGGCCGGGACCTGGTTCGGCCCGACCCCGCAGACACCGAATGTCGACCCCTCGGGCAGCAGTCCCACCATGGTCAAATGCAGGATCGGGTTAAAGGCGATCCCACCGAAGGCGCCATATACGAACTGGAAGTTCATGGGCCCCGTAAAGAGGTCCTTTTGTTTGCTCAACAGCAGGATATTGTAGATACCCGCCGGATCGTATACCTCGAACTCCGGCTTGACTCCGTGCTGCTTCATCACTCTGGCGAAATCCGCGATCATGCTGAGCGTGTTCTCAAATGTGTACTCGAAGAAGACTTCGCCGGTCTTGTGATCGGCTATGCCGTCGTTCATGGTCGCGGTGTTCATGCTGCCGATATCGGGTTCGAACTCGATGATGGGCGCTATCCTCTGCTCCGGGGTGAGGCCGGATGTGATGGCGCTACTCAGGTTGATGATGATATCGGGACATCGCTCCCTAATAGCCATAACAGTTGCTTTTATGATTTCAAGATCCGCAGTTGCCATCTCTGTTTTCGGATCGCGGGCATGGATGTGGACGATGCTTACCCCATGCTTCACGCATTTTTCGCATTCGTCCGCAAATTCCTGCGGGGAGTAGGGAACATTAGGGTTGTTGGCTTTGAACGTAGCGCCGCCCGAAAGGGCAGCGGTGATAATTAACTTCTCTCCCTTCGCCACTTTGGTCTCCTTTCAGTTATTTACGCCTTGCTTTGATCACCAGGTCCCCGAAAGCAGCTTGGCCAGGTCCCATTTCCACTTGGTGTACGGCGGGTTGATGGCCTGGCTCACCAGCTCGGTCCAGGCGCCCACGCGGATTATGCTTTTACGGTGGCTGAAGGCCTCGAAGCTCAGCTTGCCGTGATAGGCGCCCATGCCGCTGGCGCCCACGCCCCCGAAGGGGATGCCCGGCGTGGCGCTGTGCAGGTTGGCCGTATTGATATCCACGCCGCCGGCGGTGGTGCGCTCCAGTATCATCTTTTCCTCCTCACGGCTCTCCGTGTAGATGCACTGGGCCAGAGGCTTGGGACGCGCGTTCACGAACTTGATGGCCGCCTCCAGGTCCGGCACGGCGATCACCGGCATGACGGGACCGAAGATCTCCTCCTGCATGATCGGGCTGTCCGGCGATACGTTGACCAGCACCGTAGGAGCGATGTAGAGGTCCGACTCGTCGGTCTGCCCGCCCACGTAGACCTCCTCCCCTTTGAGCAGCGCGGCCACACGTCTGAAATGGTTCACGTTCACGATGCGCCCGTAGTCCTCGCTTTTCTGGGGGTCGTCGCCGTAGAATTCTTTTATAGTCTTGGCCATGCACTTGAGGAAGGTCTCCTCGACCGATTTCTCCACCAGCACGTAGTCCGGCGCGGTGCAGGTCTGACCGTTGTTATAGTACTTGCCCCAGGCCAGGCGCCGGCAGGCTACTCCCATGTTGGCGTTTTTAGTGAAAAAGGCGGGACATTTTCCGCCCAGCTCCAGGTTAACGGTGGTCAGGTTTTTGGCGGCGGCCTCCAGTACGATACGTCCCACCCGGCCATTCCCCGTATAGAAGATATGGTCGAAGCGCTGCGCCAGCAGGGCGGTGGTCTGGGCTACCCCGCCCTCCACCACGGCCACCGCGTCGTTATCCATATACTGCGGCACGTATTTTGCCACCAGCCCCGATGTATGGGGCGCTATCTCGGACGGCTTGATCACGACACAGTTGCCGGCGCCGATGGCCCCCACCGCGGGGTTCATCACCAGCTCCAGAGGATAGTTCCAGGGCGCGATGACCAGCGTCACTCCCAGAGGATCGAGCACGGTCCAGGCTTTGGATGGGAAAAAGCCGAAGTCCGACTCCAGCGGCCTGGGCTTGACCCATTTCTTCAGCCCCTTGATGGCCACGTTTATCTCATTCTGCGCGCAGAAAACATCGCCGGTCCAGGCTTCGTAGAGCGGCCGCCCCGTGTCGTAAGTAAGCGCGTCGATGAACTCCCGGTAGTGCTCCTTCAACATGGCTTTCATGGCCTTGAGCTGGCCCAGGCGCCAGTTTATATCGTGTGTTTTACCCGTGTTGAAGGTGTCGCGTAGCTTATTAACTATGGCTGCGATATCCTCGGACGAGGCCGTGCCCTGCACGGGCGGAAGGCGGTGGCTGGTCGTACTTACTTTATCCATAACTGTCTCCTCCGTGTATTTTCAGAACCTCCGGGAGTAACACCTATACTCCGGCCATTTGTTTGAACATGGCATTGATATCTTCGCAGGTCTTGATGCCCAGCGCCGAAAGCTGGTCTGTGACATCGACCGGCTCGGAGATGCCGTCAACGATGGTGTTGAGCACGCCGCCCATGAATACTGTGACGGGCTGTCTGCGCCTGCGGGACTCCTCCACCAGATTTGTGCCCCATTCCAGGCACTGGCCGTTGTGCGTGCTCACCGCGATATAGGGCGTGCCCGCTTTGTGGGCCGCGTCCAGTATCTGCTCGGCGTCCTGGTCGACTCCCGCGTGTACAACGCTGGCGCCGAAGGCGGTGAGCACCCCCTCCAGGACATAGAGGCCGAACTCGTGCGTGTCGGTCGAGCCGGCCACGATCTTCTTGCCGCTGATGGAATCGCCCAGCTTCTCCGCGCGGATGGCATCGACGGTCCAATCGGTTATCATCTGCTGCATCATGATCAGGTCGGTGGGCGCAAACGGGACGATGCCGCGGTACTTTTTGGGGTCCCTCTCGCCCGGATGATAAAGCTGCTCCAGCTTCGCACCGCCCAGCCGGCGGACCGCCAGCAGCACCTGGACGGGGTCGTTGATATCCACGCCCATCTCTGGCAGGCCCTTCAGGATATTTCTGAAGAACTTCCTGCCGTTGACTACCAGCACTCGCTTGAGCTTGTTGATCTCGGTCTCGTTGAAAATCTTGGCCTCTTCAAACTCGGGCGCCTTGCGCAGTGCCGCCGCGCAGGCCAGTACGACATCGGCTATCTCGGTCAGTGTGGGGACCCTGACGGCCTCCATCACCGGCTTGGCGCTGTAGAACGCGCCGGTCTTGTATTTACGTTCCAGGATGGCGTAGGGCAGGAAGTCCGCCAGCACCAGGCCGTAGTTGGACTGGGCGTCCTCGCTGACCTCGATGGTATTGCCCTCCACGTGCACCATGACGATATCGTCCGTCCCCAGGGCCGCTTTGAGCACTTCATGGCTCGCAAGCCAGGTGGCCATCTTCGAGGGTATATGGCTGATCAGCCCGCCCAGGCCGGTCATATAGCGGGCGCCGCAGAGCTTCTCCACGATATATTGCTCGAGCAGGCAGTAGCCGACCTCTGAGGCGTGGTCGATGAACCCGGCCGAAGTGCCGTCGCCCATGTAGCTGCCGATGCCCGCGCCCTGCTCGCGCTTGCCGGCCAGTATGCCCAGGGCTTCGACCGTGGCCGTGACCTGTCCCACGTCGTCGTGCCAGTAGGGGTAGTTCCAGGTGAACTGGGACATGGTGCCCAGGCCGGGGGCGCCCGCCTTGAGCGCGTTGACGGCGTTGCTGACCGAGTTGGGCGTGCCGACCATGTTGTCGGCGAAAAGCGGCATGATGGGCGCCGCCTGGGCTACTCTGGCAAAGTCCTCGGGGCCGTCCAGGATAAAGCTGGTGCCCCGGGGCGCCTTGCTGCGTAAATCGCCGCGCGGCAGCCCGTTGACCCAGTTGCTGGTGACGATCATGGCGCCCACGTCGGTGCCCCTTTCCTTGCACCTGTCATACAGCTCCTTCATCGCCTCCACGTGTTCCTTGATCGTGGCCAGCCCCATCTGCGCCACGAAGAGCACGTTGCCTGCCCCGGTATTCTGACGCCTCCAGTCCGACAGGGTGAGACCCCTCTCGCGCTGGAAGGCGCTCACGCCCATCTCAATGGCCCGGCCGGTTTTTCTGCCTTTTTCCAGTATCTGTTGGCCTTTGGGTAATCCTTTCGGAATCAGCTCTGACATTTGTACCACCTCATATCTAATTATTCACCTGGAAGCCGGCTGACGGCCTCCTGTTATTGCTTTTAATTTCCGCTGGTTCCGCTTTTGGGCTCCTTGAGCATAAAAGCGAGGATGAAGGCAACAGCCAGCAGGACGACCAGCAGGAGTATCGGTAATGTGAACTGGCCGGTCTCTGTGCGCAGCATCTCCATGGAGGGAACGACCACCACCGCGCAGGCGTTGCCCACCAGCCAGAGCCATCCCAGCGAAATACCGGCGAATTGCTGGCCGGCATACTCGACCGATAGTGTCATCATGATGGGAAGCGCGGAAATCAGGAAGAAACCCATAAAGAAAGCAATGATCATGGTCGCCGTCATGCCTGACGGGAAGATCAGTAAAGTCACACAGACAGCCCCGCCCGCCAGCGCCAGGAACAGGAACGGCTTCCTCTTCATTATCTTATCCGATATGATGGGGATGACGATGCAGCCGATGATAGCGCCGATGATCATCAACCCGGATACATAACCGACATCGGCCAGGGGAATATTGTGCAACTCGTTCAGGATTTTCTCTATCCAGGTCGCAAGACCGTTGAAGCAACCGGTGCCGATGAGGAAGATGATGCTCAGGATGATGAAGTTGCGCTTCTTGAGGATGTCTTTGAGGCTCTTCCACTGGCTCATATCCGAAAATTCGGTGGTTGCCGGGACCAGCCTCGCCGGTGTCGGCGGCTTCTCTTTGACGAATATGAAGAACAGCACCATGCTGAGCACAGCAAGCATGCTGTAAGTCAGCAGCAGGTTATTATATCCAAGCTCCAGCAGCAGCATCGGTGTGACGCCCAGGCCGATCAACATGCCGATGAACATCGCCACCGAGCCCAGGCTGACGGCGGTGGCCTCTTCTTTCTCGGGAAACCAGGTCACCGCGATCTTGGTTATGCCGTTCAGGATACAGGCTGTACCGGCGCCGGCGCCTATCTGGGAGATCAGCAGCGCCGGATATGATTCCGGGCTGATCAGCCGCAGGCAACCGAAGACTGCGAGTATGATAACGCCTGTGCCGAGACCCCACCTGATCCCCTTGCGGTCGATCAGCATTCCAAACGGAATCGAGAACAGGATCGCCATTAAAGGAAATACCAGCGCAAGCCAGCCTCCCTCCATGGCCGTTATACCCAGATGCTTCTCGATAAAGGTCTCAATAGCTGCAAAATTCAGCCATAATAGCTGGGATGTAGCGGAAGCTAACATGTAGATGACCAGCACCACCCACCTGTACCCGTAGACTTTCTGTTCGTTCATCAATTCCCCTACCTTTTTGAAGTATTTATCAGAATCCACACACCCTGGATCGAAAGACCGCCTTGCTTAGCCCGGAATTTCCTGCTTCACTTCTGCTTGCCCGCATCACCCCCTCTGCTTTTCGATTTACCATTTTTTCTACCCTGAATAGCTGCGCCCGGCGAGACCTTGCTGGATATGCCGGACAGGATGAGGTCGGTTTGATGCCTGATAAACTCCTCCAGGGAGCAATGCTTGCCCACAAACCAGCGCCTGAAGGCCCACATGTCCCCCAGGACGATGACGTCGTGCGCTGTGAGCAATGGATCCTTCACCTGAAAATCGCCCGACCTGCATCCGGCCTGCAGGATCTTGCGGTACATCGCCGCCAGCTTGTCCTCGACCTCGATCAGCCTTCGGCGCTGGTCGGGCAGCATGTTGCCGCTCTCCTGGTACCAGAAGACCTGCAAGTCCTGGCTGATATCTATCATATGCAGGTAACGGTCGATGGTCAGGCGCAGGGTTTTCACCGGGCCAAGCTTCGCCAGGGATTTTTCGCTATCCCGGATAAAATCATGAACGGCGGCCAGCTCCTCGTCCATGATCAGCGTCATGATATCGTCCTTGGTTTTGATGTAATGGTATAGCGTTCCCACCACGATACCGCTCTCACGCGCTATTTCACGCATGGTGGTCTTGTGGATACCTTTTTTCAGAAATAGCCTGGCGGCAGCAATGATGATCTGGCGGCGCCTGGAAACAGCATCTTTATCCGTGTTTTTGCCTGTGTTTGCAGCCATCTTTCCTCTTTACACTCAGTCTTTGAACAACCACCTGAAACAAACAGGTCATTCGAACGAACGTCCGACCGATTATATGCAATGAATTGGCGGTTGTCAAGTCAGGTAGTGAATAGTCGGGGGCGGCAAAATAACAAGGGGGATAGGTTGCCTTGTCATTGTGGGGAGCGCTGCAGGGGCGGGTTTTTAAACCCGCCCCTGCAAGTTCGCCCATACAGGAACAACCCGCGTCTACCTTTTTAAGGTTTTATCCTGCTTGTCCAAGATCAGCTCTCCGGCGATGCGCGCCGCCAACTGGGCCGGCGCGCGGCATTTCTTTGCTGCATCTGCTTTGGCGAATTCCATGATTTCATCCGGGTCAACCAGGTCGAAGCTCCTGCCGAAGATGCGCTGCTGGACGCCCAGGCAGCTGCAGCTGCCGAACTGGTCCTCAAAGCGCTTGCACAGCTTGCGGGCTGCTCCGGTGGCGCGCATAACGGCCTTCAGATCATCGGGCTTCTCCCGGCCGAACGCCATCCCCAGCGCCATGATGGCGCCGATCAGCGCGCCGCAGGTCTCGCCCCGCAGCGCAATCCCGGGCATGGCGGTGGCGGCTTTGAACGCCAGGACGTCCTCCATCTGGAACTCCTCCTGCAATGCCAGCAATGTCCCCTGTGCGCAGCTTGCGTAAAGCTCCTCGTAATCACCTGCCTTCTGCTCAAGGCGGTTCAACCTGGCTTCCCTCGATTCATCATGTTGCACTGTCTAACCCTCCGTTACTCTTGTTGCGGCTACCGCTGCAGAAACCGGATGATCTTGTCGCCGGCCTCATCCGCCGTGTCCGAGATAAACCCGTGCCCGGCCTTTTCGAATATCACCAGCTCGGCGCCGGGGATCCTGGAAGCCAGTATCCCGGAGTTCTCGGGCGGTATCAGGCGGTCCCGCGCGCCGCACATGACCAGCGCCGGCGCCTTGATCTGCGGCAGGCGGTCATAGGTATCCAACGACAGGATGAAATTTGCCTGGCACGTATAGGCGTAGAGCGGTGTTGGATATTGCGTCGTGGTCGTTACATAACGCCTGACGGCCTCCGGGTGCTTGGCGATGAAATCCTCGTTCCACAGCCACGGCACGGTTGAAAGAGCCTTCTCCTCCTCAGATAGCCTGGCCCGCTCCGGGTTGAAAAGAAAGGCCGCCGCCTCGGGGCTGGATCTTATCGCCCGGGGCCCGCCGCAGGATGTGCAGCCGAGGACCAGCTTTTTCACCCGCCCGGGATGCCTGAGTGCAAGCTCCTGGGCGATCATGCCGCCCATCGAAACGCCGAAGACATGAGCAGCGCCGATGCCGATGGCGTCAAGCAGCCCGGTGATGTCCCCCGTCATCATCTCCGCCGTGTATGGTATATCCGGCTTGTCGCTCCTCCCCGTGCCCCGGTTATCGAAGATTATTACATTGAAGCGGCTGGCCAGGCGGGGCAGTATGACGAACCAGTGGCCCGAGTTGGAGCCGTAACCCATGATCAGCAGTAACGGCTCGCCTTCACCATGCGCCTCGTAATAAAGACTGATGCCGCCGGCTTTCACTGTGGGCACTTCACACCTCCAGGTAATGAATGGTATATATTATAGCGCGCAGACGGTGGTAAAATAACGGCAAAGAAGGGGTATTAATAAATTCCCTCAAGGTATGCTTTCATACAGGAGGACTGACCAGTGGAAAAGATGCGGCTGGGAAAATCCGGCTTAATGGTGACCAGGGTCGGGTTCGGCAGTATCCCCATTCAGAGGCTGAATGAAGATGATGCCATCGCCGTTATCAGGCGATGCCTGGAACACGGCATCAATTTTATCGATACGGCCAATGCCTACACCACCAGCGAGGCGCGCATCGGCATGGCTATTGCCGGCCGCAGGCAGGACCTCATCATCGCCACCAAGTCGACCGCCAGGGACCGCGAGGGGATCGCCAAGCACCTGGATAAAAGCCTCACGCGGCTGGGCGCCGATTACATAGACCTGTACCAGTTCCACGCCGTGAGCGATTTCAAGACGCTGGAGATGGTGCTCGACCCGCAGGGGCCGATGGCCGTGCTGGAGGAAGCTAAAAAAGCGGGAAAGATCAGGCACATCGGCATCACTTCCCACCAGATCGATGTCGCCAAAAAGGCCGTGGAATCGGGACGCTTCGAGACCCTGATGTTCCCCTTTAACTTCGTTACCGACGAGGCGGACAGGGAGCTGCTGCCCCTCTGCAGGAAGCACGATGTCGGCTTCATCGACATGAAGCCGATGGCAGGGGGTATGATCGACAACGCCGGGATCGCCTTCAAGTTCCTTTTCCAGTATAAAGATGTGGCCACCATACCGGGCATCGAGAAGCCGCAGGAGATAGACGAGATCGTTGGCATATTCAAGGGGCCACGGGAACTGACGGAACGGGACCGCGCGCAGATGCGTAAATTGAAGGAGCAACTCGGCGCCAGGTTCTGCCACCGCTGCGATTACTGCCAGCCCTGCAAGGAGGGCATTCACATATCGTCGGTCATGACCTTCCCCAGCTTCATGGCGCGCCTGCCGGAGGAGCAGATCTTCGGCTTCTGGTCGGGGCTGTTCGACCTGGCCGCCAAGTGCACCAAGTGCGGCGAATGCGAGGAAAGGTGCCCATACCACCTGCCCATCCGCGACCTGATGGAGGAATACTACACGCTCTACGAGCAGAAAAAGAGGGCCTACAAGGAGAGGACGGCGGCGAAGTAAAAGGACAACAGGTAGTGCTTGATTCAAGCCATCTGTTATACTTTCAGTAATAATATGATGTTGTGATAGGCGTGTACACGATTGTTTAATCTTCGTACCCATGTCACAGGAGTCGAAAAGTGGAAACAAAGAAGTTCGTTTACTACCAGGAAAATGATATGTGGGTCGGCTGGTTGGAGGAATACCCTGATTATCGTACCCAGGGAGTAACGATAGACGAGTTAAAAGAAAATCTCAAGGATATTTATCTGGACATTACCGGCGGAGAGATTCCTCATGTGCGCAAGTATGGGGAGCTCGTAGTTCGTTGAAACGCGACGAGCTAATCAGAAAAATTGAGCAGATGGGATGCGTCCTGATTCGTCATGGTGGGAAGCATGACTGGTACCAAAATCCAAACACCAGGATTTCACAACCTGTTCCACGGCACCGGGAAATAACTGGCAGCTTGGCAAAACACATAATTAAAATGCTCAGCGACTGAGCCAAATTAACCTCGTTCATGGATGAGGGAGGCATTTGACCGGGTCATGTTAATCGAGCAAGGCGAATTCAAATGCAAGATGAAATCGTAGAGCTGATACATAAAGCCATCCCCGACGATGGCGATCACATCTGGGGGCTGGCCGACCTGTCCGGACTGCTAAACCAGCGCTTCGCCGGCTACAGCTACGGCATCAGCATAGGTAAAAGGCTCGACGATACGGTCATCGCCTCCATCATCAAAGGCGCCAACATGGAATACTACAGGCTGTACACTGTTCTTATCTAAAGGCGATTACTTAATGGAGGTGGGCACATGAAATCGAAAAAAGGCAGGGCGCTGATCATATCGCTGAGCATCGTGCTTGTTCTGGTGATAGTCGTGGCAGTGGCTGTGCAGGTGGTATTCAGGCTTCCCCAGCCTTCATATACCGGTACCGAGAAACTGGACGGCCTTTCGGCTGCAGTCGAGGTGCGTACCGATGAATACGGCATACCCCATATCTTTGCGCAGAATGAGACCGACCTCTTTTTCGCCCAGGGTTATATTACCGCCCGCGAGCGGATGTTCCAGATGGATATGACACGCCTTGCGGGCAGAGGTGAACTTTCGACGGTGCTGGGCGACATGATGCTTGATACAGATAAGTTTTTCAGGACGGTGGGTTTTTACCGCGCCGCCGAAGCTGAGTATGCGAACATGGATCCCGGCGCCAGGAAGATAGTCGACGATTACACCCGCGGTGTAAACGCCTATATCAACAGCGCCAAATACCTTCCCAGCGAGTACACAATCCTGGGATTTAAGCCCCAGGCATGGAAGCCCCAGGATACCATGGTCTGCGGGATACTCATGGCCTACAGCCTCAACCGCAGCAAGGACACCGAGCTCATCCTCAATCAAGTAGGCAACTCGGCCGGCAGCGATATACTCGATATGATCATCCCCAGGGTACCCGCTGATGCGCCCACGGTTTCCGGCGCAGGCGCCGGAGTCCAGCCTGTTACATCCGGTATCGATCGTCCTGCAGGATGGATTGACGGCGCTGCCGCCGGCAACCGTAGCATCGACAGCCCTATCCCGCTGGATGTTGCCGCCAGCAACTGGATGATCTTCTCAGGCAAACGCACCGATTCGGGCAAAGCGGTCTTCACCGGCAGCCCGGACCTGGCCCCCACCATACCGGCGCTTTTCTACCTGGTCCATCTCAAGGGCGGCAACTACGACGTCATGGGCGGCGCCATACCCGGTACGCCCACCGTCACCGTTCTCGGGCTGAACCGCTATTTCGCATGGAGCACGACCAACGGCAGGGGAGACGAGATGGATTTCTTCATCGAAAAGATCAATCCCGCCGATGCCGATCAGTACCTGACCGAGGACGGCTATAAGAATTTCCAGATCGTCGAAGAGACCATCAGGGTCAAGGGCAAGGACGGATTCAGGGAGGAGAAGCTGCGGGTGAGGATATCCAGGCACGGACCCATTATCTCCGATGTGATGCCGCGGGCGCCCGCCAACTGCGCCATGATGTGGGTGGGCCTTCAGCCGCACCTCGGCATCATGGAAGGCTTTATCGCGCTGGATAAAGCCACGAATTTCGACGAGTTTCGCCGGGCATTGAGCGTGGTGCGAACCCCCACCTTAAATCTGGGATATGCCGATATCTATGGGAACATTGGTTACCAGTATATAATGTCGCCGCCCGTGCGCAAGGCCGGCGACGGCACACTGCCCGTGCCGGGGGAAGAGGGTAAATACGATTGGACGGGCTACGTCCCCTTCGACCAGCTGCCTTATGATTTCAATCCCGCGCAGGGATACGTGGCGTCCTTTAACAACGTCCCTAAAGAAGTCGACTTCCATATCACCAACTACTGGATGATCGAGCGAGCGCTGCGCTTCGACCAGATAGCCAGGAGCAAAGAGAAGTTCACCTTCGACGAGATCAGGAAAATGCAGCTGGACAACGTCTCGGTCGAGGCGCAGAACTGGGCGCCCCTCGTCCTGTCGGCCTGCAGCGGTTCGGACGATTTAAAGCCGGCGCTGGACCTGTTCAAAGGCTGGAACTATTCCTCCGATATCAATAGCCCGGCGGCCACGCTTTTTAACTCGTTCTACAAGCATATGGCACAGAATACACTGGAAAATAAGGTTGGCGCCAAACTGATGACAGAGTTGGCCCAGGATTATCAGGTGTACATTCCAGACAGGCTGCTGACTAAAATGGTAAATGCAAAGGATGACAGTGTTTTCGATGATGTCACAACCGCTGATATAAAAGAGACCCGCGACGATATCATAAGGAAAAGCATGAAAGACGCCAGCGCCGAGCTGACGGCCAGGCTGGGGCCGGATCCTTCGAAGTGGGAGTGGGGAAAGGTCCACCAGATGACCTTCAAGCATCCCCTCGGCAGCAAGTTGAGCTTCTATAACCTGAGTCCCATACCGACAAACGGCGATGATTTCACTATCAATGCGGGAATGTGGGACGCCAAGAATCCTTATGCCATGGACTCCGGCGGGGTTATCAGGCTCGTGGTGGACATGTCCGACCTCGAGAGGTCGACCATCATGAGCCCGCCGGGGCAATCAGGGTTGTTCTTAAGCCCGTTTTACGGCGACCTCGCGCAGATGTGGGCGAACGGGCAACAGGCGCCGACGCATTTCCTCTCCGCCGGCGAGCTGCCGCGGCTTCTGACGTTGCATCCTTAACAGGAGGTCAGTTTTGAGATTATTGGGGAAAACAGCATTCATCACCGGGGGCAGCAGGGGCATCGGCAAAGGAATAGCGCTTGCTTTAGCCGGGGAAGGGGCTGATATCGCGTTTAATTACCGTCGTGATATAGAAGCTGCAAAGTCCACGGATGGAGCGATCGTTGCTATGGGACGAAGGGCGCTGTCGATACAGGCCGATGTGACCGACTATGAACAGGTCAAAACCGCCGTGGCGAAAACCGTTGACACATTCGGGAAGATAGACATACTGGTCAACAACGCCGGTATAGCTTCGCGCGGGAGGTTTGTCGCCGATACCGAAGCGGAGGAGATGGAGCGGCTTTTTAAAATACACGTGATGGGCGCCTTCTATTTCATCAAGGAAGCGCTGCCCGTGATGAGGAAACAGGAGCGCGGCGATATCATCAATATATCTTCGGTCAGCCCTTTCAGCTGTATGGCGGGGCATGCCCCCTATGCGGTTGCCAAGGCGGCGCTGAACGCCCTCTCCTCGGTCCTGGCCAAGGAGGAGCTGGGCCACAATATCAGGGTGAATACGATCGCCTGCGGCCTTGTCGAGACGGATATGGGCACGCGCCTGGTCAAGGGCATGGGGATGGACATAAAAGACCTGGCCAAAAATCTGCCGTTCGGACGGGTCTGCCGGCCCGAGGATGTCGGCAACCTCTGCGCTTTCCTGTGCTCCGATGAGGGCGGCTACATATCAGGGCGCCCGATTTTCCTGGACGGCGGCGCCGTCTATTAGTACACCGTCACGTGTTATTTTTCGCGGATAGGCGGTTATTTTCCGCCGGTCTACATCGGGGCCATTTTGATTATCCCGGTGGTAAACATGATATATGCCCCGGTGAAGCAGCCCGCGGCCAGGGCCAGAACAAGGATTGCTATGACGAGCGAAGTCCAGTCCCTGTTTTTGATCGCCGGACGTAAAAACCAGATGCTCAGCGGTATCAGAAAGACGCCGATAACGATGCAGATCACGCCAAGGACATTGCTGACTGTTTTTATAAGGTCCATAGGTCTGTACTAAGATGCGCTGACATCCGGCTTTCACAAATTTCTCTTCACATAATCTGTCATAAGATTGAACAGGTGAGCCTTGGTGTCCTGCCCGTCCATGTGGCGCTTTTTCCGCGGGTAGATCATTAAGTCGAAGGGTTTACGGCTGTTTTCGAACGCATAAATCAGTTGCATGGTATTTGCCATATGCACATTATCGTCGGCAGTGCCCCTGTTGTCCAGGGTAAATATGATATATCCCTGCTGCGCCATCATCTCGTGCCACAGGTTCCGTTTGCGGGCGTCGTCTTCCCATCTGCCATCACTCCATTGTTCATTCATATATAATATCTGTTATAGTACTGGAGTCATAAGAAATGACCGTTATCCGGTAAGCTGAAACAACTGGGAGGGGAAAGGATGTATAACGCGATAACCGATGTGCCGGCATCAAAGTAGGGCATTATACTACTGCGGGTATCAAGGAAAACATGACCTTCTCAATTAACCTGCCTTCTACGGATATGGTCAAGGTTGTTGATTATATCGGGTGTGTATCCGGTAAAAAAACAGATAAATCCGGCATTTTCAAGGTATTCTATGGGAAGCTGGAAACGGCGCCGATGGTTGAAGAATGTCCGCTGTGCCTGGAATGCAAGGTACTGAAGATATTGGATTTCGGCGGGTTCGATAACATCGTAATAGGTGAGATCATCGAATCCTATTGCGACGAGAAGCGCCTAACCGATAATTTACCCGGTATTGAAAAATTGAAGCCGTATTTACTGTCCATGTATGAGAACAGGTATTTTGCTGTCGGGGAGTACCTGGGAAAAGCTTGGAATATAGGGCTGAATTATAAAAATGTTTAGCAGCCGATTCCTATTCCCGCTTGCCCGCGGTTTTCTCCCTGCCGGCGGCTGCTACATCTATCAGAGAGTCAAGCCGGTTGCTTTTATAGTTTTACTGCGATTTTGAGGGCAGCAGAGTATCAAGCGGCCGGTATCAATGGAAAGGTGTTTTAAGGAGGCTTTGTATGAAAGTGGGTCTTTTCGGGTTTGGCAGAACAGGTAAGGCTGTTGCGACAGTATTGTTGCAGAGTAAAGAAGCGCATCTCAGCTGGGTTATCAGGAAATCAAAAACACTGCAGCATCGATCAGTCCCGGAGTTTCTGGGTATTCAATCGGAAGAACCTGGATATATTTTTCCCAAAGATGAATTGCCGCCGCCGCAGCTTTTCGATGAACACCCTATAGATGTATTAATCGACTTTTCTTCCTCTGAAGCCATATTATCATACGGCGAGGAAGCGGCTAAAAGAGAGATAGCTATAGTGAGTGCAATATCAGAGTACCCCACCACGACAATTGATTTTATGAATAAATTATCGCGGCAAACGAGGGTGCTCTGGTCTCCCAATATTACTGTCGGTATCAATTTCTTGATGCTGGCGGCTAAGATTCTTAAAAGTATTGCCCCTTATACAGATATAGAGATAATTGAAGAACATTTCAAGGCCAAAAAGGAGGTTTCCGGCACATCCAGAATTATTGCCAGAGTATTATCTTTGCCGGAAGAATCAATTAAAACGATCAGGGCAGGCGGTATCGTCGGCAGGCATGAGATTCTTATCGGGTTTCCCTTTCAAACAATACGCTTAACCCATGAGTCAATATCGAGAGAGGCGTTCGGTAACGGCGCGTTGTTTGCCGCGCAACATCTCATGGATAGGCCGAAAGGCTTGTATTCTTTGGAGGACCTGTTGATACCATATTTTAACCTCAAGTAACACATATTTTTAAAGTGTATTAAGCATGACGCATCCGGATAATTACAACTTGTCCCCGATGCCATACGATGACTCATCGCACTATGATATAATCCGGTTGAAAACAGGTTCCCTTCAACGGATGGGGTTAAGGTGTTAACGGGCATGATGCCCCTGTCGTAATAAACAGAGGAGGCTGAGGCATGGCGAACGATCCCTACGCCAGCAGATTCTGGAGGAAGTCCTTCGACCCGCACGTAAAAGACCACTTCGACTACCCGGAGAACAAGATGTTCACCGACCTTTTCCTGGAAGCCGTGAACGAGGCGCCGGACATCACCGCGGTCAACTACATGGGAAAAGAAATAAGCTTCAGGCAGATCGACGCGCTCTCCAACCGTTTTGCCGCCTTTCTCATCAAGCAGGGCTTGAAGCCGGGTGATGTGGTGGGCGTTTACTCGCTCAACCTTCCGGCTTACTACATCGCCATACCGGCCATCTCCAGGGCAGGCTGCGTGCTCTCCGGCGTCAGCCCGCTGCTGACACCCAGGGAGCTGGAGTACCAGCTCAACGATTCGGGCGCTAAAATCCTGCTGGCGCTGGACGTTTTCTGGGGTAATATCAGCCAGGTGTTAGCCAGGGTCAAGCTGAAGGCCATAGCGCTGACCGGCTTCAGCGATTTTCTGCCGGATTCGCAGCCGCTCAAACTGCCCGGGTCACCGGTACCGGTATACAGGTTCACCGACCTCATGCAGGAGTATCCCGCCGATCCCGTGAATGTGAGGGTCAAGGGGGAAGATCCGTTGCTGATGCAGTACACCGGCGGCACCACCGGGCCCTCGAAGGGCGCAGTGCTGACCCACAACAACGTCGTCCGCCACATGATCCAGTGGGGCAACTACGTGGAAGGAGTTAAGGGACAGGAGCGCATCTTGTGTCCCTTCCCGCTCTTCCACCAGGCCGGCCTGTTCCTGGGGCTGTTCTGCCTGGTGTGGGCTACGCCGCAGGTTGCCATACCCAACCCGCGTGATTACGACTTCATCATCAAGAGCATTAAAGAATATAAGCCCACCGTGCTCACAGCCGTACCCACCATCTATCTCGAACTGATGAAGAAGCCGGAGTTCCGCGAGCTCGATTTCTCGAATATCTGGGGTTGCATCGCGGGGGCGGCGCCCTTCCCCGTGGAGTACCTCAAGGGGTTCGAGGACATCGTGGGCAAGGACAAGTTCAGCGAGGTTTACGGCATGACCGAGACCTGTCCCCTCATAGCGGCCAACCCTCGCTACGGCAAGAGCAAATTCGGCTCGGTCGGATTGCCTGTCGGCGATACCGAGGTCAAGATCGTCGATCCGGCCACCAAAGAGCCGGTCCCCATAGGCGAGCCTGGCGAGCTGGCGGTGCGCGGGCCGCAGGTGATGAAAGGCTATTGGAACAAGCCCGAGGAGACGGCCAACGCGCTCAAGGACGGGTGGTTCTACACCGGCGATATCTGCCGTATGGACGAGGAGGGCTATATCTATATAGTCGACCGCCTCAAGGACATGGTCATCGTCTCCGGCTACAAGGTATTCACCCGCGAGCTTGATGACATAATCATCGAGCATCCCGATGTGGCCCTGGCCGCCTCCGTGGGCGTCCCTGACCCCAACCGGCCGGGCAACGAGACGGTGGCTTCCGCCATCGTGCTCAAGGAAGGCATAGAGAAGACCGAAGCCGAAAAGGAGAAGATACGCGACTTCATCCGGCAGCGCGAAGCCCCCTACAAGGTGCCCAGGATAATCGTATTCTTCGACAGCCTGCCCACCAGCGCCGTGGGCAAGATATTGAAACGTGAGCTGCGGGAGATGTTGAAAACAAATAAGAGCGCGTAAAGGCCGGAAGCGCTTAAGCGGCCATTTTTCAATACCAACTCACCTTATCGTTGCCTCACGAGTTCGCGGTAGAGCGAATTGCCCGGCTTGATACGCAAAGCCGGCATGATTATCCGCGCCGGCAGCTTTCCCAGCAATACAAAAATAGGATTCAGGCGCGCAGGATAAAAATAGCCGGCGCTGAACCAGCCTTTGTCCTCCCAGTACCGGTAGTCGAAAGGCAGTTTATCCCTATGGATTTTGACTTTCATGCGGATCGCATTGAAAAACCGCATCTCCGCCAGTCCCGGCGCCGGCCGCCGTCCCGTAACCATGGAACGGTAAAAAAGATCCGCCGCCCTATCGATCTCTGAGAGCGCCTTCTCCCTGTACGGCCCTTCGACTTTAAAGGCGTCTGCCATGACACCGAGCCGGCGCATCACTGCTTGAGCAATATACCCTGCAGCAGGCAATCGATGGCGGTTTTGATCTTAAGCGAAGGCCGGGTCTGAGATGAATCAAAACGGATGAAGTACAGCACAAAGGACTGCAGCATCTCCACAATGAAAACCGGGTCGAGGCCCCTTTTGAGATATCCCTGCTCGACGCCCGATCTGAAAAAGGAGATGAGGTCGGCGGTGATCTCTGCGCGGTGGCTGTACAGGGTCTGTTCGATTCTGGGATATTCGATGAATATCTCCTGCATGGACTTCACATTGATGCTGTTGACATCGCTATATCTGGCAGCTTCTATCACGGCGACATATGATCCCAGCGAATGCCCCACCAGCACGATTTTTTGTATGGGACTCCGCCGATTTTACCCTGGCGCAATGCCTGGACAATCTGGTGGACCACGTATGCCTGCGCATCTATGGTAGTTGCATACCCCTGCGGTTTCGAGCTGTCACCGCTCCCCATCCGGTCGATATTAAGGGTGCTGTATCCGGCATCAGCCATGTTTTGCACAAAGGAATACCTCCCGGGTTTGTAGGGGAAGTCCCAGTATACATGACTGTAGGCTGCGCCGGGTATGGTGATCAACATGGTCTCACCTGCATTTTGGGGCGCCGTCAGCCAGCATGCGACAGTGTATTCCTGTGCGCCGCCGGGCGAGATCGATACCGGGTATTTGATCTCCCGGCAGAGAAGACCTTGAGCATCGTTACTGCCGGCCAAATCAGTAGCGGCGAATTGGTGAATCTCCTCTGGCGTCGCTGCTCCCGCGGTCGCGGAGAAGGTATCCGTAGCGGCCGGCCGTGCGGACATACATGAGATGGTCAGAGTTACCGTAAAAGCTATGGCAATATATTCGGGCAACTGCCTTTTTTTCCATCGTGTTCCTTCCTCCGGTGCTGATTGTTTAAACTACCAGGACAGGAAAAAGGCGACTAGAAGTACGATGAGCATGATTAAATTTGCCTGCCAGGGCGATGCCGCTCCGGTGGACGTGTATACCCAGATGGCGCCTATCAGCATGGGTACCCAGATAGCCAGGCCGACGCTTAGCATAGCCCACTTCGCCCATTTCTCACTCCGCCGGAAAGGGATCAGCAGGAAGAAGGTCATCGCAACGGCGCCCACGAATAATGCATCACCGGTTCCCTTCATCAATGCCAGTATTATGGTCTTGACGCCCGGCGCTAAGCTTGCCCAGTCAACCCCGATTGCCTGCTTATGATAGGCAGCTATTTCCGGGGAAAACAGATAATATAATCCAACTCCGTACCACGCCAGGGCTGTCAGGGAAAATAGGGCAAAGGCGATTTTACGCCTGACCGTTTTCATTGTTTTGCTCCCGTTTTAACGTTGAACACCTCGGCCGTGGTACCGCCCATGATCATTTCGATTTCTTCATCTGTGAATTGGATGGTCGTATTGCGTTCGATAAATACTTTGACCCAGGCGTCGGTCGGCAAGATGGCGCAGGGCAAGGGAGAATCGGTTGCCCACATCAGCTTGGATGCGCCGCATTCGTCGATGAGGAAGCGCAGCCACTCATAGAACTTCTGCGCTCCCCAGGATACGTACGAAACCTGGTGGTATGAAAGATCAAAATATACGTTAGGGATCAATTTCCCATACATGACCGCCTCGTTCCAGAGGTCCATGCCTACATGCGCCATTATCATTTTGGTATCCGGGAAGCGGGTCGCCGCCTCCGCGATGAAAAGCGGCCTCTGTGTATCGAGATGCACCGGGGCGGCCGGCTGGGCGCCGGTATGGAATACGATGGGCACGTTCCATTCGGCGCACCTTTCATAGAACGGGTTGAGTACCTGGTCAGTGGCATAAAACCCGGCCGCGGGGTGCAGCTTAAGCCCTTTCATGCCGAGCTGTTCCATGCACTTCTCGCAGTGCTTCAGCGCGCCTGGGCGCCGCGGGTCGATGGCTGCCAGCGCTGCGAAACGTCCGGCGCTTTTTTTCGCCAGCGAGGCGAAGTACTCGTTTATCTCGAATGGATGCATTTTTGAATCTCCCAGCTCAGCGCCGAAATCTGAACCAAAAATAAAGGCTTTGGCTACCCCCGCTTTGTCCATTTCCGCGAGAAACTTAGTTCCATCGACATCATACATTGGTTCCACGACATTATTCAGCGCATCTTCCAGCGTCATATCCAGTTTGAACTTAGTTTTTAGAGCCTGCTTCATGGTGCGCGCTATCCCGATTAAATATGCTTCTGGCATCATATCCTTAAACATTAAATGAGCGTGTGAATCATAGATGTTACCTGTCATCGCAACCTCCTTCTTATTTTCAGCCTATTATGAAATCTGTTAATTTGCGTGGTTTCAAGAGTTAACCGGTTTGAATTTGGGCAATGTGACCTCCGTTGTAACCGGATCGAAAACGACTTCCACTGGCATATCGCATGTTAGTTTCTCATAGTCACAATCGACTATGTTGCTCAATATGCTAAAGCCCTCGTCAAGGTTGATTACGGCAAGGGCAAAAGGAACCGAGGACATGAATTCTGGCGGCGCCGCATCGTAGGTGACTGTGAAAGTGTATATCTTTCCCTTGCCTTTGGATTCCTTCCATTCGAGATTGCGGCTCATGCAGTTAGCGCAGACCATCTTGGGGAAGAAATTCACCCGCCCGCAATCCCGGCATTTTTGATAGAGCAGTTTATTCTCCTTGCACCCGTCCCAGAATACTTTGCTCAGGCCGGTGATCAAGGGCAGCGGTTTTTTATAGTCACTCATCTTTTTATACCTCCTTTCCTAATATGCCTACGTGAAAGTCCATACCCACACCGCCCGACGCGGTCTCAACGACGATATCCGCCTTTTTAACCTGGCGGGCGCCCGCTTTACCCATGATCTGACGGGCCGCTTCCACCAGGAGGGCCACGCCGCCTCCCGCTCCCGTATGACCCTGCGCCATCATAGCGCCGTTGGTGGAAACCGGTAGCTTTCCACCAGGCGAGGTGTGTCCTTCTTCAATGAATTTGCCTGCCTTACCTCTTTCGCAAAGACCGAGAATCTCCAGTGATATAAGAATTAATATCGGGAAAGCATCGTATATCTCAGCAACATCGATATCTGACGGTTTGATTCGGGCCATCTTGTATGCATCCGTAGCAGCAGGCCCCCATGCTTTAATAAAGTCCTGCGGCTGACCTGTTACCGTGAAATTGGTGCATCTCGAGCCCAGCCCCAGGACGTAGACAGGCGTCTTTGTCAGCTCCCGCGCCCTTTTTGCATCTGTCACTATAAAAGCTGCCGCGCCGTCCGCCAGCACGTTCATCATGCGTTTACGGACCGGGGATGAGAGCATAGGTGAATCCATGACTTCATCGGCTGTCCTGGGTTTCTTCATCATGGCATTTGGATTCAGCGCCGCCCATTTACGCAGAGATTCAACTACAGCAGCAACTTGTCTCTCTGTTGTTCCTGTATCATGCATATAGCGCTGTTGCAGCAAACCTGCCAGTGCAAGCTGACTAAATCCATATGGAGCTTCATACTCCTGGCTGATGGAGGCCTTCGCAAAGGCAGTGATAGCTGATCCAATGTCAAGGCCGGACGCCATACGATCGCTGTGAACTACCATGACAGCCTTCGAGAGGCCGGATAATACGAGCGAAACAGCCACCTTCAATGCGTTGGCGGAGCTTGATCCGCCGGACATAATTTCGAAGTTGCTTTTTGCCGATAAACCCAGTCCAAGTTCCTCGATTAATATTGAACAGATCATATTGGCGTTATCCAGCGGGTTGGACACCACGCCTATAGGTATTACAGTATCGATCTCTTTTTTCGGCATGCCTGCGTCCTTAATAGCCATTTCTGATACCTCAATTGTCTGCTCTATGAAGGAACGCTCGGGGTACTTGCCTGTCGGCACTTCCCCGATTCCGACTATTGCTGCCTTTCCTCGTATACTCGCCACTATTTTCTCCTTCTATTTATAATTCAGTTGCTGTTTAATGAGTGCTTTATTAAATACCGGTTATCATCCGTGCAATAATCGTCCGCTGTATCTGTGAAGTACCACCTCCGATCGTTGCTATTTTGGCTGCCCAGAAATTTGCACCAACCGGATAGTCACGCATACAACCGTAACCACCGAATATTTGTATAGCCTTGCCTGAATTTTCTTCGGCAGCCTCCGTAATAAACGTCTTGGCAATGGCTGCATCCAGGCCGATGAATTCATTCCTGTCCTTTTTCCAGGCCAGATGATATACAAGATAACGGGATGCCTCGATATTCATTTTCATCTCAGCCAGCATCCCCTGCACAAACTGGTGCTTGGCTATAGGCTTGCCGAATTGTTTCCTCTCTTTGGCGTATTCGATGCACAGGTTCAATTCTGCCTCCATACAGCCAACACTGGGAGCAAAAGCTATGCGTTCCCATCCCAGAGACATCAGCATTGCCTGGAATCCCTGTCCTTCACCGCCCAAGAGATTAGCTGCAGGGATTTTGCAGTTATCGAAAAACATTTCACCTGTCGGCGATGAAAGCGCTCCATGCTTATCCATAGGTTTACCGAGAGTTAAGCCGGGGGTACCAGTCTCAACAATAAACATGGTGATCCCGCCGGCCCTCTTTGAAAGGTCAATACTGGCAAAGACCACAAATACATCTGCAATCGGCGCATTGGAAATAAACGTTTTATTGCCGTTTAAAATGTAGTAATCACCTTCTTTTGTAGCCGTTGTCTTAAGCGCAGTGGCCTCCGAACCTGCCTCCGGTTCTGTCAGAGCCATCGCCCCAATCATTTCACCCCTTGCCATGCCGGGTAAGTATTTACTCTTCTGCTCTTGTGTACCCAGTTCAACTATCGGCATTGCGCATAGCAACAGGTGCGAACCCCAGACAATGCACATCGATGAGTCCATACAACCGCGACCGAAGGCCTGCAGCCCGATTACTGTCATCATTGCGTTTGCCCCGCCGCCTCCATATTCAACCGGGATACATAGTCCTGCAAGTCCATAATCCGACAGCCGTTTCCAGTGCTCATGCGAAAACTCACCTTTTCTTTCACGCTCATTGGTAGTGGGAGCAAACTCATTTTTGGCAAATTTTTCTACCGAATCAGAAAACATTAATTGGTCTTCACTAAAACTGAAATCCATCGAATGCCCCTCTTTATTTATTTCCTTGATGGCAGCCTTACGGTCGCCTCGCCTTCAATGTTCTGCTCACCTTTCTGGTTTACTACTGTGATCTCGCAATTTACCAGGCTCTCTCCACCCTCACGGTATTTGCGTACTACTTTACCCTGGAAACTGAGGGTGTCATGCGGCCACACCATGCCCTTGAACCTGATCTTATATTTCTTCACACATCCGTCTCCAGCCCAATCCGTTACTACCCTGGACAGCATCCCTCCATGCATCAGGCCCATGGCAAATACCGAGGGGAGGCCGGCCATTTTGGCAAGCTCTTCATCATGATGGATCGGATTGAAATCTCCTCCGGCCCCGGCATATTTCACTATGTGCGTCCTCGTTATGGTATGCTGAAAACCAGGAAGTTGCTCCTCCTCTTTGACATCTTCAAAATATTTAATTTCGTTCATATTCCTTCCCCACGAATCGACTATCTTTTATCGTTACTGCAAAGTATTATCCCTTCTCAATGAATGTATTCCGGACAATCGCGACCAGCCTGTCTGTCGTATCAAATAGCTTTATCTCAAGTTCAACAAAAGTCATTGTGCCCCCACGCTTCCCGGCCTTCTCGTATATATTACCGATGTTGATTTCTCCGCGTAACGATTCTCCTGCGCATATCGGCCGTTCATAGGTATACTCGATTTCACCATGAACGCTCTTAATGGGGTCCATACCCAATTTTTGCATTACTTCAAGCACAATGTTATCCGACTCAACATGGAATAACGCTGTCATCGGAAAAGTAGGCGGTATAATTACGTCACTGAACCCCTGCGACTTTGCATATTGGCTATCCCTGTATATAGGGTTAGGATCGTATATTGCATTGGCAAATTCCCTGATTTTTCCTTTCTCAAAAGGAAACTGAAATGATTTGAACTTCGTATTTGCCATATTTATATTTATCATAAATATAGACCTCCACGTGTAATTTCTCTGGTTTCAGGAATACATTTCCTCAATTTCCTTGGCATACTTCTCAGGGATAATGAACCTTTTAACCTTCAAAAGCGTGGTCAACTCGCCTCCCTCGGGCGAAAATGGCTTATTGAGTATCTTGAATCTCTTAATCTGCTCCACCCTGGAAAGCTTGGTATTAACCAATTCCACATGCCTTTCAATTTCAGTCTTTAGCTCATCACTGTCGATTATTTCTTCCCGGGTATGTTTTGTAAGGCCCTTATCCTGCGAGAATATTTTCAGCGCCTCCTCGCCGATGGTAAAGAGCGCCGTGAGGTATTTACGCCCATCACCAATCACAACAGCGTGCTCAAACAATGGTGAATCAAGCAATAAAGCCTCGATCTTGGAAGGAGTAATATTCTTTGCTGATGACGTGATGATAATGTCTTTCTTGCGTCCCGTGATCCACAGAAAACCGTCCTTATCAAAATGGCCGAGATCACCTGAGTAGAGCCAACCGTCCTTGAAAGTTTCCCTGGTGAGTTCGGGATCTTTATAATAACCGGGGGAGACATGATCACCTTTGACGAGTATCTCGCCGTCGCTGGCTATATCGATTTCAGTCAGCGGATACGGCTTGCCTGCCGAGCCGAAACGCACATCACCTTTCAACGCAAAGCTGGTAGTGCCGTGACCCTCGGTCTGACCGTACACATCCTGCATCCAGAGTCCGATTGAGATAAAAAAATTCAAGGTCTCTATATGAGTTGGCGCCCCACCCGTTACAACTATTTCAGCTCGATCGAGACCCAGGGCGCGAAGCAGTTTTTTAATGATCAGGGACCTGGCCAGGGCATACTTGATCCCCAGCAATGGAGAGATCCCCTGTTTCTTATATTTACGCTGGTTATATTCATCACCCGTTCTCAGAGCCCAGTCAATCATTCTCTTTCTTTTTTCAGGCAGTGTGGCACGGTAACCCATAACACCCTCGTAGAGTTTTTCCCAAACACGGGGAACGCCCAACCATGTCGTAGGACGGATTTCGCGAAGGTATTCTGCGAATTTCTCATAACCGCTTATAAAATACGTTACATGCCCGGTGCAAAGTCCTGCGAAAAGGTTAGTTGTCCTCTCGCCCACATGTGACAGCGGTAGATATGAACACGAAATCTGTTGCTGCTTCATCTTTGAGGTCAGGTGCACATTTTCTCCGGCAGTAACACTGTTCAGGTTTGTGAGCATAACAGCCTTGGGGTGTCCTGTAGTCCCAGACGTATACAGCAGTGTATCAACATCATCAGGCTTGATCTCTTCGCGCACTTTCCTTAGATCTTCCATAGATACCTGTTTTTGCAGCGCAATGAATTGGGCAAATGATAAAATAAACCCTTTAGACTCCGGGACATCACACTTGATGACGATTACGTTTTTCAGATCGGGTATCTCGGCCAGCCGCTTATCGATACGCTGGAAATAGGTGATGTCCTCCACGATAAACACTTTGCTTTCGGAATGGTTCAGCAAATAGATAAGCTGATCGGAACTGTTACTGAAATAAACCGGCACTGTGGTTGCGCCCATAGTCATGATCGCCATGTCTGAAACATACCACTCAGGTGTGTTCGTTCCGATTAGCGACACCTTGTCTTTCGGTCTGACTCCCAGCGCCATCAGTGCCCTTGCGAATTCATCCACTCTGTCGCTGTATTGCTGCCATGTGATCGTCTTCCACACCTCGTCGTCCTTGTACCTGAGCGCCGGTTTGCCGGGCGTTTTCTCAACCCGCTCCTTGAATAAATTTGCTACTGTCTTTTCCATAGCTGCCTCCCATCCATTAATATTGTTATGCTTTTTGACTGTTACATTTGCCTTACAGCGGTTTTATCTAAAATTTAAATAACAACACGATTAAAACATTCTATGATGTTAATAAATAGTACATAATCATTAGTGGATGCTAACTATCGGGCAAAAAAATTATTCCACTTTCAGCATATCCTTAAAATAGGCGACAAATTCTCCTTCGGTTAAATGTTTTGAATCAATAAATTCTCTCAGTACAACCGTGGTGAAGTATTGTGTCATAAATATCCCGGCGAGCATCTTTGCATTTACCTTGCTTTTTATCACCCCCTTTTTTTGACCGGCATCAATAGTTTTTTCAATAGTGGAAATGCTGTCGTCCATAAACTTATTAAATACTTTTTCGAATTCAGGATTGTCCCGGTAACTTAGCAGGTGGATCAGGAATTTAGATTTATGAGGATTCTGCACAATAAAATTCAGGTATATCTTTGCCACATCCAGGAGATAACTTACTTCATCTTCCGGATGTTTTTTTCGTGCCGTGCGGTACTCCAGCACGAGCTCTCTCATAATGCTGCGAAAGCATTCCAGGAACAGCTCCTTTTTATTCTTGAAATGTTTGTAAAGTATGGGTTCGGAAACGCCGGCGGCATCGGCTAAACTGGCCGTAGTGGTGGCCCTGTATCCCCTGGTGTTGAAGAGGCCGATGGCGATGTCAAGGATCTCCCGGTGGCGCTGCTCAAAGCTCAGGTATTTGCTTTTCGACCGCTGCACGATATTCTTAAACATTTCGACTGCACACAAAGAGATAGTTAATAGATACTAATGAAATGTTAGCAAACACTATACCGCTTTTGATCAAGCCTGTCAAGTCGATTTTTGGTTTTGTAATAGATAAAATATAATAAGATCGGAGGTGCGCAATGAGGTTGAAAGGCAGAGCGATATTACTGGTATTTGTTTTGGTCGTCGTTTCCCTGTCGGGGTGTATCACTATACCCGGCCAGCTGCCCGCATTAAGCTTCCTTCCGGTAGTGCAGGCTTTTATAGCTTCTCCCGCAGTTATCAACGCCGGCGAGTACAGCATATTGAGCTGGGCAGTCACGGGCGCATCCAATGTGTACATCGATAACAATGTGGGAAACGTTGCCCTGCAGGGGAGCATCCCCGTGTTTCCCGCCGCTACGTCGTACTATACGCTTACCGCATCCAATTCATCCGGCAGCGCCACGGCCAGGACGCAGATAGTGGTCACCGGTTCAGCGCAGCCGCAGCTAAAACCGCCCGTCATCCTGTCCTTTTTCTCCGATAAAAGCAGCGTCAATGCGGGGGACGCCGTGACCTTACACTGGAATACAGCCGAGGCCACTTTAATAGTCTTGGAGCCGGGCGGGACGGTGAGCGCACAGGGCAGCAAGACGGTGTATCCCTATGTGACATCCGATTACAGCCTGACTGCATCCAGTTCCTGCGGCGTTGCGAAGCGTACACTGACTGTTGTCGTCGCCGGCCCTGCCGCCGGCCCTGTCGTTGTCCCGTCGGGCACGGAAAAAGTGGTGGTGCTTCCCGCCATAAACGCAGAGTCAGGATCGCTGCTGAAAAACAATGCAGTTTACACCATCAAGGAAACCGCCTGTGCCGGCGATACGTCCCTCAGTCTGGCCAGCCGTGCCTTCCTCAGCTTCAATATTACGGGGATCCCGCTGAATGCCACAGTTCACGAGGCTTTTTTGGATCTGAGCAGCTATACGCAGATAGGTAATCCCACGTACGGTACCGCGATGTATGGAAACATGGGCGCCATTGAAATCGATGCCTTTCAATATGGTAAACTGGCTGACCTCGATACAATGTCTTATAACAGGACGGCCACGCAGGTAAGCGGGGGAAATATAACCGACTATCCTCTTTCCCCCTGGCGCGTAGATGTGAAGAACTCATCTGCCGGGGCGCCCGTGGTGCAGAACCTGGTGCAGTTGGGACAGGAGCGTTGCCAGTTCAGGATCCAGTTCTTCACATCGACAAATTGGGATGGCGTCAGCGACATGCTCTGTTTCGACGACGCGAAGTTGATTATTAGATATACAGTGCCCTAGCTGACCGCAGTCACCGGGCCGTTATACCGATGTAAAAAAAAGGAGGTGCAAGATGTCCTGGCTTACACTGGGCTTACCCGCCGGGGGCCCCGCCCTGGGGATTATCCTTCTCGTTATCGGCATCATCATCCTGATATTCCCCCGCATCATCAACTACCTGATCGGCATTGCCCTGATTCTAAGCGGGCTTGGCTGGATTTTCGCCGGCAGCTGGCTGTGGGGAATTTTGGCGCTGGCCGCAGGTATCCTCGTCTTCATCATACCGCGCATACTCAACTACGTTGTGGGGATCTACCTGATCATCCTGGGATTGGGGCAGATAATCGCGTCAGGCTTTGCCCTGGGGCTGCCTCTCATCGTAGGCGCCATCACCCTGGTCTTCGGTATTATAGTGATGGTGAACCCGGGAGTGCTCAACGCTCTGGTGGCGATTATTTTTATCATCCAGGGCATTCTCCTGCTGGCACAGTATTTCCGCTGGTTCTAAGCGTCCTTAACAGGAATATTTTGCCTGACTGAACGCCGCAGGTATACTTTATGCAGGTTATGCAGGCTACGGTTTAGGCGGCTGGCCTACGCCTGCATCCTTTGCATATTTCATCATCTGCGCATATTTAGCCACGGTGGTCCCGACTCCCATCGCGCCGAGGACGCCTGCCGGGTGGGCCAGCGCGCCACCCTCCTGGTATCTTACACGCTCCCCTTTCCAAAATGTGCTCACTATGGCGGCTCCCCTGGCAACCGGGATAATCTGCCAGCTCATCATCATCTGCTCGATGATGTTTATGGCGGACTCCATGCCGACGCCGAACCAACCGACTGTTAGTGCGCCGCCTATCTTGCCGGCGCAGCGGTGGCCGAAAAATATCTCCTCTCTACCCCTGAAGAAAACATTCTGGAGCTGAGTGCTCAAAACCTGGCAATATGTCGGGCCTCCCATTATGATTCCGTCGGCGGCAAACATCTTATCATGCACGGCATGGACATCGTCCTTGATATTACACCTGGCCTTGTTTTTAACGCACCACTGGCAGTGCTTGCACTCCGCGATTTTCTTGTCCGCCAGAGTGATGAACTCCGTCTCGACCCCCGGTATTCCTGCCGCCGCCTTCAAAGCTGTCTGCACCAGCTTATCGCAGTTGCCGTCCTTGATAGGCGTTCCCGAGATACCCAGGATCTTGACTTTCACGATAGGTGTTTCCATTGTCTAGGCGCCTCCTTAAAAACATATATTTATCCTCAGGAATATAGACTATATATTAACACGGAAATGATGCTTCAGGCAGGCCGTATGGTAGATTGGATTAAAATCCGGTTGAAATGAAATTTTCCTTTTAAGATAGTAAAATTATCCGTCGTTTATATCCAGGTTTTTGGACAAGGAGGGAAAATAGATGAATAAATCGGAGAAATTCAAAGGGCTCGAAGTCGGTTACGACGTGCCGGCTCTTCCAGGTATGCCTGAAACCGATATCCAAACACCCTGCCTGATCCTAGACCTCGACGCGCTCGAACGCAACATAGTGAAAATGGGCAAGCTAATGAAGGAAATGGGTATGCGCCACAGGGTGCACGGCAAGATGCATCGATCGGTAGACGTGGCGAAACTGCAGGAGAAGCTCGGCAATGCTTGCGGTATCTGTTGTCAGAAAGTTGCGGAGGCCGAGGTCTTCGCCCGCGGTGGAATCAAGGACATCCTGGTGACGAATGAAATTCGTGACCTCGCCAAAATCGATCGCCTGGCCCGCATCCCGAAATTCGGCGCTCGCACCATCGTCATCGTGGACGATGTGGCCAACGTGGCCGACCTCTCCGCCGCGGTGCAGAAACACGGCACAAAGCTCGAATGCCTGGTGGAAATTGATTGCGGCGCCAGTCTGGCAGGCGTGTCGGCCATCCCCGAGGTGGTGGAGATCGCCAAGACTATTGATATGGCGCCCGGGCTGAAATTCTCCGGCATCCAGGCCTATCAGGGCATAGCGCAGCACGTCCGCAAATACGAAGAGCGCAAAGCGCTGGTTGATGTCGCAGTTGCTATAGTGCGGGATGCTGTGGAGGCGCTGAAGAAAGAGCGACTGACGTGCGACATCGTCGGCGGCGCCGGCAGCGGCAGCTACTATTTCGAGGGCAATTCCGGGGTCTACAACGAACTGCAGTGCGGCTCCTATGCCTTCATGGATTGCGACTATGGGCTCGACCTCGACAAGGACGGCAAGCGCATCGACCAGGGGGAGTGGGAGAATGCGTTATTCATATTGACGATGATAATCAGTCATAAAAAGTCGAACGTGGCGATTTGCGACGCAGGGCTGAAGGTGCAGTCGATGGACTCGGGTTTGCCGGTTGTCTTCGGCCGTACGGACTTGACGTACCTGGGAGCGGCGGACGAGCATGGCGTGATTATAGATACGAACAACGCGCTGAAAGTCGGGGATAAACTGCGCCTGGTCCCCGGTCATTGCGACCCGACCTGTAATGTCCACGACTGGTACGTTGGCGTGCGCAATGAGAAGGTCGAAGTGGTCTGGCCTGTCAGCGCCCGCGGTAAATCTTTGTAGGTTATAGTTGCCCGACGGGCAGGTAACGGGCAATCTTGGCCGGTAGAAACTTTAGCAGGCAGGTTGTCGCTGTTTTCAGCCCTCCCGTCACTTTACTTGCCTGATTTCAGCATGCTTGCCTGTCGGGCAAGTATTTAGGTTAATCAAATAAAGTACTATTCAAAACATTACTATTGAACGAACATAGGGATTTAAGTTCGGCGATTAATAGAAAGGACTCGCCTTCATGCCAGGACCTGATTTTCGAGAGTTTGAGCAAATGGAGGATGTTTGTAAAAGATGTGACTACTATTTCACATCTTCCTGGCGAACCGCATCGATAATGCCCCGTCGCTCTTCTTTATCTACACCTATAATCTTAAGTACTTGTTTCAGAAATTTAAAACCAGCCTCGTACTCGGGGTTGATCAATTCCGTGACTCCGAGAGATTTCAATAACTTGGCCTCACGGGTGTTGTCGTACCTGGCAAGCACGTTTAGTTTGGGATTTATACGTAGTGCATTTCTGACCGTGGTTTCAACAGCGAGGGAACCGGGGAATGTGATTACCAGTGCAGATGCTTTGCACAGGTCTGCCTGTGATAGAACATGTGCGTTAGTAGCATCACCGTAAAGCCGCGGACTTCCGCAACGCCTGGCCTGGTCAATGCATCCCGGATCGATATCGATAATTAAATATGGAACACCTGCATCATCCAACCCGCGTACCAGATTGGCGCCCACCCGTCCATACCCTGCGACAACAACTTTATTAGGCTTGCCTGTATATATTTCAAGATCGTCCCTGCATACATACTGTGCAAAGCCATTCCGCTCCGTAACTGCAACTGCAACCCGTGAGTAAATACGCGCTACCAGTGCAATTACAAATGGAGTCAACAGCATGGTTATAACCGTGCTGGAAAGGATGAGCAGATAGAACCGTTCAGACACTATCCCCTCGTTCATTCCTCCTTGCGCGAGTACAAAGCTAAACTCGCCAAGCTGGAATAGCCCGACACTGGCCAGAACAGCGATCCTATTACTGTATTTGAAAGCACGCAATATAGCGAAAATAACTATTACTTTTATAACAATAATTGCGGTGAGCAGTATCAGAATGTCAGGCCAATTATTATAAATAAAGATGGGATCGAGAAGCATGCCGATTGAAACGAAAAAAAGCGTGGCAAAAATGTCACGCAGTGGAGTTATCTCAGCCAGGGCCTGATGGACGAACTTTGTCGAGCGCAGCACCATACCAATAAGGAAAGCTCCGAATACCATAGACAATCCCAGGTACTCTGTACCGATAATTGTGCCCAGGCATAACACAAGAATAGTGAGTAGAAATAGTTCTCTTGATCTCACACCGCCCACATCACCAAAAATCCAGGGCAGTATCCATCTTCCGAGTAAGAGAGCAGTGCCAATAAACAGAATAGCCTTCCCTACTGCAATACCCAGTGCGATCCAGATGTTATCAGCAGTACCTCCCATCAGCGGGAGGATGATGGTCATGAAAACGATGCTAATATCTTGAATGATAAGAAAAGAAACCATAATTCGGCCGGGCACCGTACTGAGTTCTCCCCTATCCATGAGTATTTTCAGGCAAACTGCCGTGCTACTGAGTGAAATTATCAGCCCGAAAAGAATTGATTGTTCCAGGGGCCATTGAAAGATAACCAGGCCTGCCGCCATGCCCAGTATAAGAGTCGCGGCAATTTGCCCGATGGCGCCCCAGATGCCTACCTTACCGATATCGCGTAACTGAGTAAGCGAGATTTCCATCCCCATAGTGAACATCAGCAATGCGACACCAATTGAAGCAACCGATGCAATTAAACCTTCATCAGTTACTATCCTGAGGGCGTGAGGTCCTATGATAACACCTATAATCAAATATCCCAGGATGATGGGCTGCCTTAACCGATGCGCCAGCATGCCGCCTGCGAGCGCAGCAGCCAGCAGAATTGAAAGTGTTATTAAAGGATCCGCATTTTCCATATCGAATTATTTACATACACGTTCCATAGGCTGGCGCTATCCAAAGCCTGGATAAAAAATGAGGAGATTCTTAGCGAAACAAGCAGGGATATTACGATTTCATTATAGCAGAGTGACCTTACCCCATGCTTATGAATTACGTCGAATTTGTCCCTGTTATGATCAATAATAATAGTTAGCTGTTTTTGATGGGGAAAGGTCAATTAAGATATATCAGCAAAATGCGCATCAATTCGGCGCTGTAGCCACTCTGGCCTTACCATCAAATACAGCGGCGCCGAGCTTAAAGACATAAAACCAACCGGTATGATGTCTATAGTAAGTCCAGTTGCAGCATCCAATTTGATTACTTGCCTACATTTTTTTAGGATAATTCTCGGCAAGTAAATGGGCTTTTTCTGCATAAATTATTTGAGCAGGCAGGGTGTCAGATTTTACCCGTTACGTATAAGATGCTTGTTTTAAGCGACACCCTGCCTTATGGGAAGGGTGTTAAATCATAAAAATATCTGTCGCATGGGACAGATTTTGAAGCTGATTGGAGCGGGAGACGGGATTCGAACCCGCGACACCCTGCTTGGAAGGCAGGAACTCTTCCGCTGAGTTACTCCCGCGAACAGTCAACCATTTTAGCCCGCTGCCCTGGGGATGTCAAAGCAGTTTGTGGTGGCCCGGGCCATACCTCAGAGTCAGGTGGTCAGGGTGGTCGGGAAGTTGAACTGACAGTATCCCACAGATAATTAAGAGGGGGACGGCAAATGCCGTCCCCCTCTCTTATTTCATCGAGTTATGCGGGTTTAATACCGTCGGCGCGACTTGAAGACGAGTATGAGTGTGACGATCACCAGGCGGCCGCCGTTGACGCCGCCGACGGTAACGAAGGCCATATCGCGCCTGTTATCCAGATAAGGTTGCGAGATATCCGCATATCGTATTTTCTTGTTGGCATCCAGGCCTGCTCCGTCAAATCTGCTCCCTGTTATAGTTTTTGGCCCGGTCAGTGTGCATCTGGTAACCAAGCGTGCAGAGGCCTTTGCATCTGATTCATAGACCTTGTAGGCGCCGGTTTCGTTGATGTCTGGATCGTCTGATCCGATCCTCCAGTTGATGCTCCTGTTGGTTGAGGTGGCCGTGGACCGGGAATAACCGGTGACATCCCGGTGCCGCAGCACCGTGCTGACGGTGTTGCCCCTGTTGCTGACACTCATGCTGATCACCTCGCTGCCGTGCGGGATGTCAGCGCCGGGGGGGTATGGCTAAAGAAAATGACAAAAAATATTATGAGCTGACATAATCTACAGGATGCTTATTTGTCCGCTGTCCATGCGTGCCAGGCCGGCCGGGGCGTGCCGTCGCCGCGCAGCAGGCCCATGCTGTTGAAGGGTTCCGCCGGATCCAGGGGGTCGTACAGGTAGCTCCAGGCCGAAAATTCCGGGTTTAAATCAGCGGTCAGCGCGGTGAATACCCCCACATATTCGGCCTGCTGCGCCTCGCCGACCGGCCGGCCGGCCGGGGCCTCCGCGCTCTGCCAGCCGGTGCCGCTGAAGGCCAGCGGCCTGGCGGTGCAGGCCCTGATACCGGTGAAATAGTCGCAGGGGATCTCGGACGGCGTTTGATAGATCATGCCCGGGTAGGTGTTGAAGGCTATTAGATCCGCCTTCGGTAACTTATCCAGCAGGAACCACAGGTTTTTTGAGGGGTCGTTTACGCCGCCGTAGAGGCCGCCGTTCAGCCCCTTCATTTTCTCGAGCTGGAAAACGGTGAAGATTTTAGTGCCCGGCGAAACCGCCTTGACCTCGTCATACGTACGGTCGAAGAGCGCAACGAATTTGTTGAAGTCGGACGGTGAGCGGGCGTAGAGCGCATCGCTGTCGATGCCCAGGCCCAGGTAGCGCGGCTGGTACCTGGAGGCGAAGTCGGCCGCTCCGGCCACGTATTTACGCTGCGTCTTGTCGTCCAGTTTACGCAGGAGCTTGCCGTCCGTCCGGCTGAAGGGTGTGACCTCGATAACCGCCGTCAGTCCGTTCAAGTGTGCCTGTTCCACTATCAGAGTGGGGAAGCCGCGCGCGTATTCGAACTCCTTCCAATCCCCGGCCCAGACAACGGCATTGCCGATGCTTTTGGCCTGCTTGAAGAAGTCGATGATGTCGAATGGCTGGGCGGACCTGGGTGCGAAGCCTACCCCCTTTAAACTGCCCGCAGTTGAAATATTATCTGAAGGGGGCGCGTAAAAAGACCGCCCCGTCGTCAGCCCGCATGCAGCCAGCGGTACGATAAGAATCAGGGCCAGCAGTGCCGTTGCCCATACCTTATTATTACCTGTCAATCCTGAAGATCCATTTGAACAGATTGATCAGCCCTTCGAAGATGAATACGATGCCGTCGCTCATCCTGGCAAAGGCTGTTTCTATACCTTCGCCAATTATATCAATAATGGCCTGCAGGCCGTAAGGCCGGTCGACGGGCCGGGGATTAGCGATCGGCGGCGGTACCGGTACCGGCGGTCGGCGCTGAACGATCGAAGGTGTCGTGGCTGCGGGTTGGGCCGGCGTCCGCTCTACCGGCAAGTTTTGAATGAGGGCCGGTACGGTTGAGAGGGGTATAACCATCGGAGCCATGGGTGGGGTGATGACGGCCGGAGTCATGGTTAAAGCCGGAGCAGGCGCTGCCGTTTCCTCGCTGACGACGGTCACGGGAGCAGGCGTTGCAGGCTCGTTATAGTTGAAGGCCCGCTTGTATATGGAGATCAGCCCGCTGAAGAGCAGGTTGACGGCGCTGTCCAGCCACCTGAACAACCGGCCGGCGCCGTCACCCGTCGTATAGACCGCTGACCGCCGCCCCGGTTGGACAACCGCTGCCGCAGCGCTGCCGGCCTGTTCCCTGTGGGTGGGAAGCTGCGGTTTCTCCTGCTGTTCCTTTTTTGCCCCGGCATTAGCAGTCTGCCTTTTTGAGCCCAGCAGGAAGAGCAGGCCGAAGGCCAGCGCTGCCAGGAAGACTGCGATCACAACAATGGTGGCAAGGGAGCCCGGGCCGGCCATGGTCTGGAGGACGGCCCTTTCACCGTATAAGAAAAAATATTTACTGGCGAGGTATTGACAAAACACTTTTAATACCTTAGAATAGGCATAAATATATCACAACCGATTGAATAGGTAAACAGGTCGAATAGGATATAAAAAGGCGAAGAAATAGATGGTATCAACCGTAACTGTATCTACCATTACAACTATCACATCCGTCACGAGCATCACCAGTATAGCAGCGATGGGCATCGGGGCCGGCATAACCATCTTTGCCGTAATGCTGCTTATCGGCCTGTTGACCACCAAGGAACTGGTGGGGGCTTCGGACGGTGGCCGGCAGAGGCTGATCAGCCGCTGCCTCAATATCAGCATCATACCTCTGGTTGTGAGCTTCGCAGTCATAGTTGCCCTCAAGGTATTTGAGATCTTAGGGTAGGATAAAGGGCATAACGCAGTAGAGCATAGAATTGGCGATTCCGTGAGCAAGGGTCACTCCCAGGAGCGACCCTGATTTTTTTACCATGGCTGTGAAGAGCAGCGCCACCAGGAAGACGAAGGCCACGTCCAGCATCGAGTAGTGCCCGATGTGCAGCACGGCGAATATCAGGCTTACATAAATCACGCTCCACAAACCCATCACCCTGTCCGAGAGCGTCTGCATCACGCCGCGGAAGATCAATTCCTCCACGAAGCCGGTGGTGAGAACCAGTATGATAGAAGGTACCAGCACGCCCGGCAGGGTGAAGTTGGCGGCCAGCGGCACTGGCCTGAGTATGACGTATTCCAGCACGCCCAGCCCCAGGCCGATCGCGATGCCCAGGACGATCTGCAGCGGCCATCCCTTGACGGTCAGCCCCACGTCGCGCGGGCTTAGTCCGGTATTGAGCATCACCATGACGGTGGCCGCCAGCAGCGGGCCGTAGATGAGCAGGTACCAGTAGATCTGCGGTATGGGCGCCAGCGGCATGGAGAGGCTGAGAATGCGAATCAGCGGGGCCAGGCAGAGAACCATGAAGAGGTTGCGCTGGGCATGGTCCGACGCCAGGGCCGCCTGGACGATGAAGACTATTAGGAGAATGCCGTGGCAGATAACGCCTGCCATGAGCTGGAGGTAGACCGTCAGCGCCTCGGCCGCGGTCAGGGCCACCAGGTCCAGCCAGTAGGGGAAGAGGTTGACACGGCCGTTGAGGAGCCCGGTATTTGATTGCATCGTTATATTAATTGTTTCCCGTTTGCGCTAACTCGTTGGCCAGGCTGGTGTGTATGTCCGCTTTGAAGGTGCTGCCGTCCAGCGATTTCATATCATCCGGCGTCCCCGCGCTGGAGCCGGGCATAAAGTAAAGCTCGAGCGAGGTGTACTCGCTGTTGTTGAGGTGGCTGGCCAGCCAGGGGGCGATATTCTGCGTCCTGACGGTGTTGACCACCCGGACCGTAGTTTCGCCCGGGCTGAAGGAGGCGCCGCCGTTGCCGATCGCTCCTTGGGCCAGCTCGATGCCGTTGCCGCGCACATCGTACCCGGCGGTGGACAGCGTGAAAGTATCCTTGCCGCGGTTGGTTACCCGTACGTCGTGGATAACCTGCAGGCTGTTAGGTCCGGCGGCGCCCCAGCGTGAGCTGAGGCCTGTTACCGACAGCCCCGGCAGGGGCAGAGGCTTTTCGCCCTCGAGCTTTTTATAGTTGAGCAGGTCCGTCTTGAGGTTGCGTTCATATGTGAAAGAATAGGGGAAAGAGAGCCAGCCGTAGCCGATGTAGACCGTGCCTGCCAGTGATACAGTGCTGGACTCCCCCCGGCTGATGTGCCCGGCCAGGCAGGGCCATAGCTGGCCGCCCGGCGCCTCTACCCTCAGCCTGAGCGGGCTGTCCTGTCTCGCTTCCAGTACTGTAGGTTCCATCTGCGTGATGTCGGCCGCCTGGATGCTATTCAAAAAGGCTTTGCAGTTGAGGCCGGACAGTCCGACCGTCACGGCGTTGGGGTTATGGACGCTGAGCGTGAGGTCGGCCGTGAAGCTGTCGGGTGAGGCGCTGACCAGCGAATAGCTGATTCCCCTGACCTGGGGAGTCTCCAGGTTGAGCTGGCGTGCCAGTCCCGCCGGCGCCGCGCTGCAGCCTGAAAGCAGCAGCGCCAGCGCCAGGGATATTGCCGTATATACCTTATATATATATGTCATATGCATAAGAGCGCCTCCCCTCTGACGAATACCTATCTTCGTCAACGCTATCAGCATATCTGAAAGCGGGTGGGAATTCAAGCAGTCACGGCCGGGGCTGTTAAAAGCGAGACAAATAAATTATACTTGACCGGTATATGGTCAAGGTCATATCCGAAATCAGCAGGGCTAAGAATGGGCAATAGGAGAGTACACCAATGAATATCTGCAAGGTACGATATATCTCAGCTCCGTTGTTTTTATCACTTGTTGTCCTGTTGTGCTCTTGCGCAGCAACTTCGCCGGCATCTTCGCAATTGATAAATACCCCGGTATCTACTGAAAATCAATCGGTTACAAAGGCGGTATCAAAGATATCTACTGATAATAAAACAGCAATAGAGGCGGCGCCGCTTGATTCAAATATCCAGGCTACTGATATTACTAATATATCACAGGGACCTTCCGAGCTTACGACAATATATGCAGTGAATTCAGATAGTATGAGCAATTATTATGGAAAAGAAGTAATTGTTGAAGGAACAGTTGTAGAGTTGGGCTCGTTTATCGATCCCGGCCTGGGTAATGCGCTTGTCTTATATTTCAACTATCCTGGTCAACACGTGGTAAGTTATGATGCATGGTCAAAAGGAATGACCGGGACTGATTTCAGGGTGATAATCAGGGAAAATGATATACCCAAGTTTTGTTACCGGTCGATGTTTGTGGGGCGCAGAATGGCAGTAGAAGGAGAAATGGATATTTATCACGGCGCCCCGGTGATATTTGTAAATGATCCTTCCCAGGTTACATTTATCGGTACACCCCAGGCAACCGAACCTTCATTGTCAATTGTCATCACGTGTACGACAGAAAGTGCGGACAATATCACCTGGTATCGCTATCAGGGGACCATAACAAACAATAATACTGAATGGGCGGTTCACGATCTATATTTAGGAGAAAATAAACTTGCTGATTGCATTCCCCCCAAGGGTTGTCCGAATATTGCTCCACTTTATATAGCGAAGCAAATCCTCACAAAGGCTATAAGGTGTCCTAATAATATTAAATTTGATGTGAGGCTTAGCGGAGATTCTGTAGCGGGGGCAGAGGCGGATCCATTGACGAAACAAGTGTCGATACCGGCTTTGCATTATAAATGGAAAGGTGTTCCGCAACAATAGTGCGGGGATTATTTAAGGCAATAAAACCAGGAGAGGGGGACGGCATTTGCCGTCCCCCTCTTTTATTTCATCGAGTTATGCGGGATTAATACCGTCGGCGCGACTTGAAGACGAGTATGAGTGTGACGATCACCAGGATGGCGCCGATGGCGATAAGCACCCAGACCCACAGCGGGATGGGCGGTTCAGCAGGCGCTTCTGCAGGAGGCGCCGGCGCCGGCTCGGTCTCGAAGCTGAAGGTGGCGGACCAGTCGCTCGGGATATTCTGGCCGTTGACCTCCAGGGCTTTCACGCGCCAGAAGTAATTGGTGCTGTAGTTCAGTGTTCCGCTGTATTCGTAGCCGGCGCCGCTTGGCGTCGCGGTCACCACCAGGCTTTTGAACTCGGGGTCCGTGGCGAGGTCGAACTGATATTTAGTAGCCTCTTTCCAGGGGCTCCATGAGAAGGAGGATGGTTTGACCTTGCAGCCGGTGCAGGAGTTGTTGGGGGCCAGCAACTGTACGCCGTAGTACGGGGTGTTGACGATGAACCCTGCTTTTACGGTGAAGCTGCGAGCCTCGGACCATGGGCTGGCAGCGATCTGCTGGGTGGCCGATTTGGCGGTGCGGATCCTCCAGTAGTAGATGGCGCCGGCCTCAGGCAGCGCGCCCGGGGCTACCCAGGCCGCCGGTGAGGTCATGTTGGTGGCGTCCATCTCCAGGAGCATAGACCCGACTACCGAGGTTACCGCGCCAAACTGATTGTTCATTGCGGGGTTGATCCTGAGAGTGAAAGCGGCGTCCTTGGCGATCTGTAGCTGGTAGATGGTGGACAGGCAGAGCTGTTCCCAGCTCAGGTCGACCTGCTGGTTGCGGCCCGTTACCGGGTCGGCGCCCACCAGGTACTGGTCGGCCGGTGTCTTCAGGATGGGGCCCTTCTTGGCCAGGCAGTCGGTGTAAGCCCAGAGCATGCCCTGATTGTAACGGGGTGTATATCCGGGGAATGCCGTATCCCACCTTAAAGCCGGATTGTTGAGGTGGTTATTCCAGCGGCCGTTCAGCGGGGCGACCATGCCGATAACAGCGCCCCTCTCGTCGTCGATGGCGTAGAGGGTGGTGTTGGTGTCCAGCGTGCAGCAGCCGCAGTATTTGAGCGAGGTCGGCTCAAGCGTGAAGAGGACGCCCGTGGTGTTGATGGGTGCGAAGATGTCCAGGCAGTCCCACCAGATGCCCGGCTTGGGCATGCCATCGCGCGGCTTGAGTGTGCGGCAAACGGCGCTGTCCCAGGCGCCGACGGAGTTGGTTATGTTGTCATGCGCGCTGTACAGAGCCGGCTGGGGATCGCCCGTCCAGGCCTGTGCCAGGCCGAACTGGCCGACCGGGTGCGGCGGTTGGGTGGCGGCGGTCCAGTTGGAGAGGCCGCCGAAGACCACGCCGTTGAAGATGAAGCCGCCGCCGTTGGCTATGCTCATCATGTCGTTGTCCACCCACCTGGTGTAGGAGGGCAGCGTGTTGCGGTAGACGGCGCCCATGCCGCTACCGCCGCTCGCAACGGTGGCGTCATCGTCGCCCATATAGATGAAGCTGTTGTTCTTGAAGTCCACGTCGAAGATGACGTGTTCGTTGCCATGGCCGATGATGGCGTCGGCGGTCTGCATGAAGGTGACGCCCTTATCGGCCGAGTAGGCCAGCGGGAATTCGCTGTTTGAGCCGACCGCTGCGCCTACCAGCACCTTGCCGTCGGGCACTGCCACGATGGCGTGGGTGGCCGAGAGCACGGTGTCATAGGAGCTGAGGTTGGTGGACCAGGAGGTGCCGGTGTAGGGCAGCCTCTGCACCAGGCCGGCTGCGGACAGCACGTAGATGGTGGTGCTGGTCTCGAAGGCGAAATCCTGGACCGCGAACCTGGGGGTCATGTTGGCCCAGTAGTCGCCGAAGTCGGGGGACCAGGCCATTACGCCTGCCGTGCCGGTCCGGGTCGTGGTTGCGCCCTGGGCGGCCCAGCCGACGATCTCGCCGTCAGGCTTATCGGTGCAGGACGGCACTACCCTCAGTATGGGCAGGTCGCTCTGTGTTACGTTGCAGTTGCCGGAAGTAACGCGGCAGTAGACGCGCTCCCAGTAGGTGCCGAGTGGCGGGATGGCCGGCAGCGGGGAGGTCACGTTGGGGTTGACGCTGGCGCGCCAGACGCTGTCGAACTCGTTGCAGATTCCCGTAACCGGGGCCACACCCAGATTGCGGTTGGCGGAGGCCAGGTAGATGGTGGTGCAGTCTGGTGACACGGCCACGTCGTTGAACCAGTCGATGGTGGTGTCTATCTCGGCCAACTGATTCCAGGTCTCGCCGTTGTTGCGAGATATAGACAGCGCTGATTCGTCGTTGGGCACGGCATCCCAGTTATACATCTGGTACCACAGGGCTCTGTTAGCGGTTGTTAACACGGCGGCGCCTAAAAAGAGTCCTGGCTGGCCGGCATAGACCGTATCAGCCAGGGAAGAGGTGACGGCGTAGGCCAGCGTGCCGTTGGCGTTCCAGTCCACTATAGCGGCGCCGATGCCGTTCTTGGCGCTGAGCGAGCAGGTGCCCTGGTTGGCCGCGCCCGTGACCGGCTTGAGAGCCGGGTACCAGCAGGGTATGGGGCAGGTGGTGGGCGAGTCGGTGAACCATGTCGGCACGGTGGCCGTGCAGGGATAACCCATGCGCTCGCCGGCCAGCAGCTTGCCCGAGGCGTAGGTGCCGTAGTATGCGATGCTGTAGATGGACTTTTCAGGGTTGTTTGAGGTATCCATCAGTACGTACGGCGTCGTGTCATCGATCCTGTATATACCGTCCTGGTTCATAGGCAGTTTGGCTGCCGGGGTAAGGCCCCCGCTGCCATAGGCGTCCAGGCTGATATAAGCCCTGCGTAGCGACGCGGATTGTCCGGAGAAATCGGATGGAAGATTCAGGTCCACGGTATTAAGATAGTTGGAGGCCGGAGATGCAAAAGTCGGCGCCGCAGGGTTCTTCACCTCTATGCCCATGTCCGGGAAGGCATAGCCCAGAGTGGTATTGGCATTTAAATCGCGGTAAGCTATATTGTAATAAGTTGCGCCGCCTCCAGCAGTTAGGTTATCTGTCGCATAGACCAATGCCATGCAGCCGTCGCTGGTATAGGTAGGGGAGAACTTAACAGCCAGGTAGTCGATGCCGGAATTGGTTGGCGTCCCGAGGGGATTGGGGGGATTGCCGTTGGGGTTGAGCTGTACAGTCCAGTCGCTCCAGGTATTGGAAGACCGTACGATTATGCGGCCGCCGTTGGCGCCGCCGACAGTTACTAAGGCTATATCGCGCCTGCCATCTCCGTAAGTTTGGGAGTAATCCGCGTACCGTATCGTTTCGTTAACATCGAGGGTCGGCGCTGTTCCGTTAAAATTACCCGCTGAGGTTCGCTTGGGTCCGGTGGCGACGCCCGTGGTTACCAGGCGGGCGGAGGCCTGGGCGTCGGATTCATAAACCTTGTAGGCGCCGGTTTCAACATAATCGACATCATTTGATCCATATCTCCAGAAGATGCCCTGGGTGGAAGAGGTAGCCGTGTCGCGGACGCCCCCGATCTTTATCACCGTGCTGACAGTGTCGCTGTTGTTGCTTACAGCCATGCCGATTACCTCGCTGCCACGCGGGTCCGGATTATGCGGGTTGACTATATCAAACCGTCCGAATAACGTCGCATCCTCACTGCCGGGCGTGACGACCGTGTCCCACTTCATGATACCCGGGTCAGCCGACACGGCATATGGCATAGATATATTAACCGGTATAACGAGTGAGGCCAGTATCAACACGGTGATTAAAACCGCAGGGATATTAGACAAATATTTTTTCATAGCAGCCTCTCAGAAGAAAAATTCGTTGATTATATATCCGGATATCGCCCACGAGCTTTGGCAGGAAAATATACAACCCCATGATATTGGGTATAATCGCATAAATATACTGAAATGTCAATAGCTAACCCAAATTCGGAGAATAGTGTTTTAAGCGCTTTGTATGAAAGATCGTCATGGTATAATGATTATCGGTGGCGTGAGCGCGTATATGAAAAACACCCCGGGCATATTTTTAATAATTGCAGGTATTTTAATACTGGCGTCCTGTCTTGGGGCCCGGGAACAAGGTCAAAATAATCAGCTTTCAACAATACAAACAGACAATTATACTGCCACTATAAATGCCAATGGGACCTTAACCTTCACTGATAAAGATGGCAATGCAATTTTAGATAGCTCTCCCCAATTCTATTTTGATTATGGCGATATATCGGTCAGGGATGTTTCCTTGACCAATCCATCATTTGAAGCAGACAGCAATCTGGATGGCATCCCCGATGGCTGGACTGTAGATAAGACTTATATCAGGCAATCCGCCGCACATGCTTCCGACGGCAATATGTCACTCAAATTCAATATGGCTGCCGCTGACGCCGCTCCGGGGGAGTGCTACTCCCCTTTCATTGAAATACCTGTAAACAGCTCATACTCCATAACACTTGATGCCTATGTCGAAAGCTTTACTTCCGGGATTGCTTATGTTTATATTTACGGTTATCCTTCTGCGGATGGCGCCGGCAGGTATAATTCGAGGTTAGCGGCGCGGGTCCCTACTGTTGATACCGGCGCCTGGAATACGGTTTCCCTGGACTGGAACCCGCCCTATGATGCGCGGTCGTTTAAATTGCTTCTCTCTTCGGATGACAATACTGTGGCCACCATCTACTTTGATAACCTGAAGGTCAGCCAGACTACTCAAATTTACCAGTCAAATGGAGACACTATCGCCACAGACGTCTTTACTTTGGGCAACGATGTTACCATCACGGCCACCGACGACACCAATCCATCGGTAACCGTTGCCCACAAATATGAATTAAACACGCATTCGCCCGATATAAGGTACACGGCAACCCTGGCCTACAAGCAGGACGTTACCGTCAACGAGGAGAGGTTTGATTTTACCGTTCCCACATCAACTGGCTTAATAATGACACGGGACCTGCAATTTGCAGAGTTCAACAAGGTTAAAGGGGAATATTATTCCGATTTATATTCTCCAAAGGTGGTTAAATTCAGAAACGGCCTGTCGTTCCCGGGCGATGATACCATGCAATCCATGAGGCTGAGGGCTACCGGTACGGCAAGTACGTGCAGTCTCTATTCGGATAATCAGTTTAACCACCCGTTTAAATACTACGTTAAAGATGGCGGTGGGGATGGCACCGACATAAGCTCTCAATCCAGGAGGGTTGGGGATAGTTACACCGCATCTGTGGCCTTCTCGATCAGCCCGGGGATCCTGCCTGAGTCACTGGTAAAAATGAGGCAGCCGGACGGGTACGAAGCGGTTTTAGTATTGGCCAACTACGCGGGCTCCGAAAGGACGGCAACGGTAAGCGCCGTGGCCTACGGCACCGGGGATACAACCAGCCCCGATTACGGGACTAAAGGTATTGTGGGCAGGGGTTTGGGCTGGACCAAGTCGCTATTTGTTGCCTGGCAGAGTGCTCCTTATGGTGACCTGAATGACTCAGGGTTTAAATCCTTGCATGATCAATTGTGCAGCGACGGGGCCGAAATTAGCGGGAATACCATTTCGGCCGACACTGATACCAGGGCGGAGGTCGAAGTCGGCCTGAGGCGGTTGTCGTCGTACGGCGCTGTAAACTGGATAGACGCTGATGCTGCTAACGGCGCTAACAACCTGGAAGATATCGCCTCCCGGGGGACGCTGAAAGGAGATGTTAATTACACATTGGATTTACTGGATGCGCAGGGCTACGGATATGCCTGGTCATATATCGATGTGACCACCAAAGGTTATGATTTGAATATGCTTAAGCCTTCTGATAACGGTGCAAATACCTCTTTCTTCTATTACAACAACAGGATAGACGACGATCCATCGGATAATGCCAGAATATACCTGTGGTCCACGTTAAATACCAGGAAGAAACCGGAACTTTATTACACCGGCGCCAATATCGACAGCCTGATCTCGCAGAGAGGGGTTCATATCGGGCATGAATATATGGCAAGCGCAGCGTTGGAAAATCATACCTGGTATGCCGATCCGGCTGATGGGAAAATAGAGATTGCCCCCGCTTTTGACAGCCAATTAGCCTACATAGCCTCAAAGCGGGCTGCCGGTTTACTCTGGACCCCGACCATGGCCCAATTTGGCGACTATTTAAAGCTGCAGCAAAATGTCCTGGTAAGCGATATCGGCGGAGGGTCCTACAGGGTAACAAATAATAACCCCGGATCCATAAGCGGCCTGACACTGCTGGCTGAAGAGGATGCAATATCTGTAAACCTGGACGGTAAAGAATTATCTTTATCGGGTGGTAGTTATAAGGGAAATAAAGTAATTTTACCAGCTTTATTGCCAGGGCAAACGGCGCTATTGTCAATCAGTTACCGGACACTGCCGTGAGTCAAGTACGATTTAAATTCGCACTTGACTTTCGCAATATGATGGCGGATAATGTTTACATACGATAGTAAGGCAATTGGGATTTTGCCTGGAGGAGGCTTATACATGAACGGTATGAATAATAGTTGGGTGAAAAAATGGCTGATGCCGCTGACAATAGCGTGCTGTGTCATGGCGCTTGTGCTGGTGACCGTGCCCATTACGGGCGTACCGGCTACTGTAATGGGTGGTTACGGTGGTGGTGGCGGTGGTGGTACCATCGGATTACCTGCTGGACCTGCTGTCTGGCCGTTCTATTACGTAGTACCGCCGTCCCCGGTAGCCCCGGCAGGTCTTTATGCCAATACCTTCACTATCACTATATTGAAACAATATGTTGATGTGAATAACATCGATCTATCCAGCTTAGCCATCGGCGGAGTGAAACCGCTTAAGACTGAGTTTACAGAGGATGGGCTGGCGGTGACGTTTGATTTCGCAGCGCTGACCGCCGGCGCTGACCATATAACTCTGACCGGCAAATATAAGGACGGCAGGGAGTTCTCCGTTACCATCCCCCTCGGGCGGTAACCCCGCAAGCATACGACCTTAGAAAGGGGGAGCGGGCAACCGCTCCCCCTTTTTTATTTAATTGGAGCAAATACATTAAAACCGGTCCCCGTTACTTACGTCTCACCGGGGTGGACGAACTGCAGGCCGGTACATCAAAGAGGCATTTTCCCGTTCGCAGTGCTGCCCTTATCTCTGTGACAGCACGAAATAGAAGAGCTAAAGGTATTATAATGAGCCATATCAACATGGCTAAAACGTAACCTGTATCACAGGTTATGGTCCATATTTTCTCCATTACAGTTTTTAAAGGTATCCGCTTTATTCCTCTTATTAAATTTATCATAGTTACTCCTTACCCGGCGGGCCGACTCTTCATAAACATGCATATATTGGTTTACCGAATCAAATATCACACGATTTATCACTGCATTCAATAGCCATCAGGATATAAAACATGACCCTGAAGGTTAAAGCTGGGCCAGAGGTTTGGTGTCAGGCCTGGTTGCCAGCTTAACCGTCAGCGACACCGTCTCTCCCCCGCGCCGGCAGGTTACCTGGATTACATCCCCTGCACTCATTCGCCAGATGGTCTTGACCAGCTCGGACATCGATTGTACTTCCACGTTATTGATGTCGAGTATGACGTCATTTGCCTTCAGCCCGGCGGCGGCGGCCGGGGAGCCGTCCTCCACGTTGGTGATGATGACGCGCCGCGCCGCGCCCGTTATAGACCCGGTCAGCTGCGGCTTCATGTCTTCAGCGATGATGCCCAGGTAGGGGTGGTAGGGTTGGCCGATAGTGACAACGTCGTCGAAAATAAACCTGGCCGTATTCATGCTTATGGCGAAGCCCACGTTTTGTGCAAACAGGGCATGGGCGCTGTTGATGCCGATTACCTGGCCGTCCAGGTTAACCAGGGGCCCGCCGCTGTTGCCGGCATTGATGGCCGCGTCGGTCTGGATCATATCGTAGTATGGCACCCCCTGCATGACGAACGAGCAGTTGCGCTTGCTCACGATGCCGGTAGTGGCCGAGCTGATGCCGTCGGCGGCGGACAATCCGAGCGGATTGCCCAGGGCGATTACCGGGTCACCCATCCGCAATTTGTCGGAATCGCTGAAAGTGGCGGCCTGCAGGCCGGCGGCATTTATTTTCACGACCGCCAGGTCCAGCAGCGCGTCAGGAAATACCTTTACAGCTTCGAAGGTGCTCCTGTCATATAGCGTGACCCATACATTTTTAGAGTCCTCCACTACGTGGCGGTTGGTTAGTATATAGCCGTCGGGCCTGACGATTACGCCGGAACCGCCTTCAAATACAGGTTTATTCCCTGATAGCCTGTTTTTTTCCGTGTAGATAAATACAACAGACGGCATCGCTTTTTCAATGGCGGATGCGTACGTGGGAGGCGGAGTTAGTGTATAAGCAGCTCTGGCTGCCGGGTCGGTCACTGCAGCGGGCGCCTGCGCCGTTACCGGCGGGTACAGGCTTGTTGCTAAAGCTGCAGCGCAGAGCACGAGGATGAAAGCTCTGCCCAGCCATACAAGCCTGTTTCCGTTGTCAGTGACCCGAGTATTTGTGCCCATGTCTTAAGCCTAACCCGTAATAAGGCCGTTGAACATGGCCTGTTAGTCCCTGTTTACGTAAATACATGTAGTACTTTAGTAAGAATTGGAGAAAGGCCTTGCGGCGCCGGATGGCGCCATCAAAAAGAAAGCGGCGCAATAGGTAACGCCGCCGAACGGGAAGAGTCTGCTTTAATTAAAAGTATCTTGCAGCCCGGGTTCGGCGAATTTGAACCCCTTCTCCTTAACGAGCTTCAAGCAGGTATCTGCTACAACGGGGTCATAGAGTTTGCCCCTGTTGACGGATATTTCCTCGAGCGCTTTATCGATACCCAATGCCGGCCGGTAGGGACGTGATGAAGACATGGCCTCAAACACGTCTGCAACTGCCAGTATCCTGGCCTCGAGTATTATATCCTTATCGCGGAGCCGCTGCGGATATCCAGACCCGTCCAATCTTTCATGGTGCTGCCATACGGTCAGGGCAATGGGCAGGGGAAGGTCCAGGCCGGCAAGTATGATGTAGGCATTTTGTGGATGCAACCTGATCATGCCCATGTGCATTTCATTGAGCTGGATCCGGTACATAAGTATCTCCAGCGGCACGGCAAGTTTGCCCGAATCATGTATATACGAGCTCAAACGGATGATTTCGATTTGCTCCTGCGGAAGGCACATCTCGGCGGCTATAGCGCAGGTAAGCTCGGACACACGGCGCTCGTGGTTGGCTGTATAGGGGTCCCTGCCTTCGTGAAATTTCGACGTGGCCACAATGATATGCTGCAGCGCTTCGCGGTACTTTTCGAGTTGTACCAGTGCCCTGCGCAGCTCCTCATTTTGCCCCTCAAGCTCGGCCTTTTGTGCCTGCAGTTCATGTACGAGTTTAACCAGGTCCTGCATCTTTTTGCCCGCCGTCATCTTTTATAGCAACCCTGCCGGCCACACTTCTTGTTCTCCTGTCACACCTGTAAATACACAGGGTTATTCCAGCCTGTGATATTCCAAACATATTATCCTATGTGGCAAATAAAATCAACCATGGCGGTACCCTTAAGTATATCCTTTAGATACGACGCGTGCACAGTGTTGACACGAGCTATTATTAATGATAGTCTTATCAGCCAGATACGGTTTGTAGTTTATTTTACGAAGGTAAGGGTGATGCAGGCGGTAATATTGTGCGGCGGTTTGGCCGTGAGGCTGGGCAGTCTGACCGAGGGCTGTCCCAGGTCCATGCTGCAGGTATGCGGTCGTTCCTTTTTCGGAGAGCAGATACAAGGGCTGGAGGGCAGTTGTGCTCAGTGTGATAATTCCCGCCCGTAACGAGGAGAAGACGATTTACGCAGTTGTAAGAGCAGCAATCCGGCAAGCCGATGAAGTAATCGTCATAGATGATGGAAGTGTTGATGCCACCTCTCAGATTGCCGGGGAAGCCGGCGCCAGGGTTCTCGTCAACGCAGGGACAAGAGGCTATATCGAATCATTGAAGACAGGGTTCCGGCAGGCTGCAGGGGATATCATCGTTACCTGTGACGCCGATGGGGAGCATAACCCGGAGGACATACCCCTGCTGATTGAGCCGATTCAAACCGGCCGGGCGGACCTGGTTTTTGGAACGAGAAGAAAGGTGCCGCGGATATCTGAGAAATTGATCAACCGGCTTACCGGACTTCGGATCAACCTGTCCGATTCGTGCACCGGATTCAGGGCTTTAAGGAAAGACCTGGCGTTAAAACTGGAATTGAAGGGTAAATGCACCTGCGGTATTTTTGCCCTGGAGGCCGGCCATTACGGGGCAAGAATTGATGGCATTCCGATCACGACGGTTTCTGTAGATAAGCCCAGGAAAATTGCCTGGTTTCATGCTGAGCAGACCCTTTGTGTACTCGGCTGGTTACTAAGTGGACAAGGGCAGAGAAGCCTTAACAACAATAAACGTACGTAAGGAGGAGACAAATGAGGGTTTTCATAGCAGGAGTTGATGGCTACTTGGGCTGGCCGCTGGCGCAATACCTGGCGGCGCGCAAGCACGAGGTCGCAGGCTGCGATTCCTTCCTGCGCAGGAAATGCGTAAAGGAGATAGGTAGCCAGTCAGCTACGCCTATCAAATCCATGGAGAGGCGGCTGGATGCTTTTCGTGAGCATTACCCGCAGGGGCTGATGTTCAGGGAGGGTGACCTGCAGGATTACAAATTTGTGTTTGAGTTCTTCAAGGACTTCCAACCCGAGGCCATTGTGCATTTCGGTGAGATCCCGTCTGCGCCCTACAGCATGATCGATGTACAGCACAGCACCTTCACCCACACTAATAACCTCACGGGCACGATTAACATGCTCTATGCCATGAAGGAAGTGTGCCCTAAGGCGCACCTGGTTAAGCTGGGCACCATGGGTGAATACGGCACGCCCGATGTCGACATTCCCGAGGGATTCTTCACCATAGAATACCGTGGCAGGAAGGCCACGCTGCCCTTCCCGCGCCTGGCTGGGAGCTGGTACCACCAGACCAAGGTGCACGATTCGAACAATATCATGTTCGCCTGCAGGATCTGGGGACTGCAGTCCACCGATATCATGCAGGGTGTGGTCTTCGGCACGCGCATCGATGAGATGGGCTCGGACGATAGATGGCTCACCCGCTTTGATTTTGACGAATGCTTCGGCACGGTCATCAACCGCTATTGTGCCGAGGCCGTCATCGGCCATCGCCTGTCGCCTTTTGGTATGGGTGGGCAGACGCGGGGATTTCTGCCGTTGAGGGACTCGATGCAATGCCTGACCATCGCTATCAACAATCCGCCCAAAGAGGGTGAATACCGGGTGTTCAACCAGTTCGAGGAGCTGTACTCGGTGACCGAGCTGGCGGAGAAGGTCAAGAAGGTGGGCGGTGAGTTTGGCCTCAAGGTGGAGGTTGAGCATATAGAGAATCCGCGCAAAGAGATGGAGGAGCACTACTACAACCCCGATCATAAGCACCTGCTTGACCTGGGCTATCAGCCCACGCATGGGGTGGAGCAGGAGATGCGGATAATGATGAAGGACCTGATCAAATATAAGGACAGGATAGAAGAGAAACGGGAATGCCTGATACCTGAGGTGAGATGGGACGGCACGAGGAGGAAGTCGAAAGCGCTCAAAGCGGTAACAGCCTGATATGAAGGTAATCATCACCGGCGGCTGCGGTTTTATCGGCGCCAACCTGGTCAAATACCTGGCCGGCAGGGGCATCATGGTGAGGGTACTGGACAACCTGTCCACGTGCTCCAGGCAGTTTGCCTGCAGCGGGGCTGCCGATGGCAAAACCCGCAACCCGGGTTTAGACCTGGTCGTTGGCGATATCCGGGATAAAGAGGTTGTAAACAGCAGCGTGCAGGGCATGGACGCTATAGTCCACCTTGCCGCTCATACCGGGATCGTCAAGTCTCTGGAAAACCCGGCTGAGAATTTTGATATCAATGTAGCCGGCACAGTCAACGTATTGGAAGCCTGCCGTCGTAATGGTGTAGGCAAATTTATCTTTGCCTCTTCCAACGCGGCCGTGGGACAGCAGGTGCCGCCGGTTGACGAGCTGAAATTACCCAAACCGATCTCGCCCTATGGCGCTGCCAAGCTGGCGGGCGAGGCGCTCTGTTCGGCATACTACCAGTCTTATGGCATAAAGACCGCCGCTTTGCGCTTTGCCGGCTGCTACGGACCTTACTCCGAACATAAGACCAGCGTGGTTATCAGCTTCATGAAAATGGTAAAGGAAGGCAAACCTGTCACCATCTACGGTGATGGCAACCAGACCAGGGACTTCATCCACGTGGAGGATGTTTGCCAGGCTATTTATCTTTGCCTGGCCAAGCCCGAAGCGCAAGTAGATCCGCAGGATTGCTGGGGTGCGGTTTTCCAGGTTGCCACCGGTGTGGAAACTACGATTAACAGGCTGGTTGCCATAATAGGGGAGATAACTGGAAAGAGCATACAGGTAGTTCACCAGCCGGAGCGTAAGGGGGAGATCCGCCGTAATTACTCGGATATCAGCAAGGCCGGTGCGGTGCTTGGCTTCAAGCCGGTGGTTACGCTCCAGCAGGGATTGCGTGATTTATCAGAATGGTTAAATAAAGCAAACAAATGAAAATCTGTGCAATCATACCGGCCTGTAATGAGGTAGAGACGGTAGGCGAAATAGTACGCCAGACCAAAGAATATGTTACTGATATCTTCGTAGTTGATAATTGCTCTAATGATGAGACAGCGGAAGTTGCCAGGCAGAATGGTGCTCGAATTATTCCACATCCTGATAAGAGGGGTTACGGTGCTGCTCAATATGCCGGACATATGTTCGCAATTCACGAAGGCTATGATTATATCCTTCAATTGGATGCGGATGGGCAGCATGATCCCAAATATATCCCCAAATTGCTTGAAGCCATGCAGAATGGAGATTACGACATTGTCCTTGGAAGCAGATTTCTAACTGGTAGTTATAAAAATCTATCGTTTGTCAGAACAATAGGGATCATATTTTTCTCACGAGTCGTTAGCTTTTTAGGCCATACTACGATTACAGATGTCACCTCCGGTTTTAAAATATACAAAGTGAGTAGCCTTCAGCTTTTGAGCAAACCGTCTGATATAAACCCTGCAGTGGAACAGATGATGGAAATTGCTAAAAAAGGCATGAAAATTGGAGAGGTTCCAATTGAGATGCTGGCTCGCAATGCCAGCACATCGCATCTTAATCTCGGAAGGTTTGCTATGTATCCATTCCGTGGTCTCTGGGCGGTGGCGAAAGTTATGTTGTTCAGATAAATGTATTATCCAACAAGAAAGAACTAGAATGATTAACCACGCAGTATTGAGTGTTGATCTTGAGTTTTTCACAGATACCTTTGCATTTCAGAAACTCAGCAGGAAATGGGAATATGGAGAAGCTGGTGAGGCAGGCGTCGAAAAACTATTGAAATTGTTTGAAAAACACAACATTAAAAGCACTTTTTTCGTAGTTAGCGGACATGTCGAATCCCATAAGCAGCTATTAAACCGTATCAGAAACGGTGGCCATGAAATTGCCTCTCATACAATGACTCATAGGTCGCTTTTAAACCTTACCGATATGGAGATATTGAGCGAGGTATGTGACTCAAAAAAAATGCTGGAAGACGCAATAAGTGCTGAAGTGCTGGGCTTTAGAGCGCCGGCGTTCGGGATAAACACTAAAATAGCAACTGCCATAGAGCAAAGCGGCTATCAATATGACAGCTCTGTTGTACCCTGTCTACGTATTCCAGGCTGGTATGGCTTTCCCAGAGCGCCTAAACAACCATTCACCATTCGCGAGCTTTTTCCCACTGTGAATTCGGATCTAATGGAATTCCCCATCGCTGTAAATCCAGTCATCCGCATGCCAATATCCGGCGCATGGATGCGTATTTTTGGCATTCGCTATACAATGTGGGGCATAAAATCATTACTGCGGCGGGGGATTGTGCCGGTTCTGCATGTACATCCTTGGGAGCTTGTTTATTTGCCCCGTTTACGAGGCATTCCATGGCGGGCATACTACCACACTGGAGCACATACATTTAAGATGATTGAGCAAATTATCACAGGTGTGGGTGCCACATTTATTACAATAAGAAGTTTATTAGAGATGAATTCTTTGAAAGGGGCTGGGTTATAAGCATAGTACCTATTAAGGGATAGTAATTCACAGGAAGGATTCTGTAAAGATATTTGAATTCATTTTTTCCCAATAAAGGGGGAAAGTAAAAGCGATGGATTCCTTTACGCTGGTTATAGGTTGAGGTTGTCTAATGAATTATACGAAAGAACCATCAATATTCAGTAAAAAGATGAGACGCATTCCAGAGAGAGCCAGATCAAAAGGCTATAGTGGAATATTTGGCAACATACAATTTATTTGTTGCTACGCCAAGGTCAAGATAGCTGATTTGTTGGCCCGCCATTGCCCGATTCCCGGACTGAGGGAGTTCCTTTATAGGCAGATGGGAGTTAGAATAGGCAAGGGAACCGATGTTTCGTGTGATGTTTATATTGATGTGGTATGGCCGGAGCTAATTTCGATTGGTGAAGGTTGCGGAGTAGCTACAGGCACTGTTCTTTTAGTCCATCAAAGAGACCTGCGGATATACAGCGTAGGGGATCATGTACACGATTTGCCATATATACTTAAGCCAATAAAAATAGGGAATTATGTATCAATTGGAACAAAATCTATTATTTTCCCCGGGGTAACCATTGGAGACGGTGCTTTCATAGGTGCTGGTTCTATTGTCAGGCATGATGTGGCACCATATACCTTGGTAGCAGGAAATCCTGCATCGCTGATCAAAGATTTTAAGCATGATTCAGGTTTGGATAAGAATGAAGGGAACAGAGGCAAAGAAGGGTAGTTTATGCCACGGAATTCGTTTCTAGAACTTGATATAGTGGGTAGCGCAAACATGATAAACCAGAGTGCAAAATTAACTACTCCCTGCTCCTATTACATACTCAAATTTGAGGGCAGTAGCCTGACTGACGATGGGTGAGATATTATCGAGGATTAAAGACATTGCGGAGTTGGTCCGGGAGGCAACCTCACAGACCTAAAGAGATTGGACCTCCTCAGACATATAATACAAGGAGGGTAAAAACATGGCTGGAAAGAGCAGTCCACGTTAGAATATGAGAGGGTAATTGCAAAACCGGTTGAATGAGCTCATTTAGATAGAATGTAATTGTGCATGAATAATAATTAAGGTGGTATTTGATGAATCACATTCACGCTTCATTTATTCACGGTGAAAATTTCAGATGTGGTCACAATGTCATTATTGAAGATGATATAGTTGTCAGTGATGATGTTAAACTGGGGCATAATGTTACACTCAAGAGCGGCACGCGGATAATGAGTGGTGTTGATCTGGCTGACTACGTCAAAACAACGGGAATCTGCATAATAGGCAATGGTGTGGGCGCACGAACAGGAGCTTGTATATCAAAATCTTTAATCATAAATGATAATGCGTTTATCGGTCCTGGAGTAATGACTAATCATACTAAGAATGTAATGCATAAGAGAAATTTGAAGGAAGTTCAGCTCATAACCAGGATAGGTTATGGAGCAGTGATTGGCAGTATGACCTCTATTATTGCGGGGCTTATCATCGGTGATAATGTAGTTATTGCTGCTGAAACCAATGTCTATAAAGATATTCGTGAAGCCGGAGTTTATGGCGGAAATCCCATGAGAAAGATAAAGGATGTTGACCCTGCCTTTATACTGAAAAGGCCAAGTAATTATCGAGAATATGAGTTTGACCAAGAGCTTCTAAAGAAGTATTTGCCCAAATGGATTGGATTTGCCAATTAAAGCATAAAGGTTCCAAAATGCTTAGGTTTGCCTCAGGAAAATATTCATTCTGAAAAGGATGCCGAATTTACGAAAAGATGTAGTATGGTAACTGGCATGGCAAGAAAATAATGTTCAGAATGTCACCCGGGCTGTTATAACAGGAAGGGATTTTTTAAAAGGCGAAAGTGGGAGTAGCCGTAATTTTAGTAGGTTCCCTTACGGAAGAAGCGGCGCAGAAAGAAACATCTGTATTGTGTGACAAAGCTAAAAGGAAGCTCGCAGATGAATATTTGCATAATAAACCCGACAAGAATAATCCGTCCTGGAATTATCGGATTGTCCAAACATCTAGAATCTAGAAACCATAAGGTGATAATATTAACGCCTACCAAACCGGAGAAATATGAACTAGAGGGCTTAAATTCTGTTTCAATAGAAGTATATCCGTCTATATTCATCCCTAAGATAAGATATACGATACCCAATTTCTTAACTCAATTAATAATTATTAGAAAATTAGTGCAGAGGGAAAATATCGACCTTATTCATATATGGACATATTTTTATGCTGCCGTTTGGATTCCGTTTCTCTATTGTAAGATCAAACATGTGCCGAACGTAATAACAGTCGCCAATTTTCCAGGAATTTCATGGCATTATGGTTCTAGAATTGTTGATTTTATAGCGAAACTATATTCTGTATCTATGGGCAGGGTGTTGTTACGAGGTTGTAGCAAAGTGATTCTTTTAAATAGTAGCGCCATGCAAGGTGCGCATGAAATTGGAATAAAGGTAAATAAACTACTAGTAATTCCGAATGGAGTGGAGCCTGCAAGTACTGGCGCTATCTCCAGTAATACGGACATCAGGAAAGGACTTGGCATTGAAGATAACCAAAGAATGATACTCAATGTAGGCCGCTTGGTCCCTGTGAAAGGGATCGACACGCTTATAAAGATCACTGAACAACTGTTAGATGATGGCTACAATGTTAAGACTGTCATAGTTGGCGATGGTCCATATAGAAAGCAGTATGAAGAAAGTGCCCGGTATTTAGGAAAAAATATTGTCTTTACTGGCTTCAGAAGTGATATCTCGGAACTAATGGTAGCATGTGATGTATTTGTATTACCTTCACTAGCAGAAGGGTTACCGAATGTTTTGTTAGAGGCAGCAATCTGCAGTAAACCTATAGTTGCAAGTAATACGGGTGGTGTATCCGATATCATAATTCATGGAAAAACTGGTTTGCTTGCCCAGCCGAAAGATGTGAAAACATTTGTACATTATATCGAAATGGTTCTTACCAATACTGGATCATTAAAATTAGGCGCTCAGGCCAAGAAGCATGTTGAGGACAATTTCCAATGGCAAAGCATTGTAGACAAATTGGAAAAAGTATATGAATCTCTATTAATTGAAAATAATGAAAAATGAATATTCACGTGGTTCCATTATATATGAAACAGATTCCATCTCAAGAAATTTGCAGGGATTATCTATGGGTGAATCTTAAATAGGATAAGTTGCGGCCAATAAACGAAGAGTTTTATGAACCGGTGATGTTGCAAGGAGATACACAAAATGAGGATATGTATTATTACACCTGCATATAGGTGGGGTGACGGCGCAGTGTATTTAGCACAACTTATCCAAATATTGGAGCCAATGGCCGATAGCATCCATGTTATCACAGGATCAACTTCCGAAGCATTCAAGTTAATGCTGAACAAAAATATATACGTCGTGAATATTGAGCACCATAGCGCTAATAATATGGCGATGAAGCTGTGTAAATATATAGTTTCGCAATTAAGAATTTCCAGGGAACTACTTAAGGTATCTAACCAAATTGATACCGCAGTCTTTTTCTTCGGCTCTAGTCTTATAATTCCAATGTTAACAGCAAAGGTAGCACAAATAAAAGTATTATTAATAGTGACTGGTTCAATATCAGAGTCAGTAAAATGGATTTATAAAGGGAGGGGGGGACACATTTTTTATTACGTGGCTAGAATGAACGAAAAAATCAATTATTTTTTATGCGATAGGATAGGGATAATGTTGATGTCGTGCCAAAGCAGCATCCGCTCTTTAGGGTTGGACCATTACAAAGGAAAAATTGTGCCATTTCCCATAGTTGTTCTGGATAAGAAGCAATTCAATATCGGCAATAGACTATGTGATAGGGGTCACATCATAGGATATGTTGGGCGTTTAAGCAGAGAAAAGGGCGTGCTTCAACTTGCTAGGGCAATACCACTCATGTTATCACGAAAAAGCGATCTGAGCTTTATAATAGTTGGTACTGGCCCATTAATGTACGAGATGAAACAGATACTAGAGAAAAGTGGATGTTTGGACAAAGTGCAATTCACCGGGTGGGTGCCTCATGAGGAAGTAGCAGTCTATATGCATAAATTGAGATTCCATGTTCTTCCCTCGTACACTGAGAATTTTGGCGGGGCTGGTCTTGAGGCGATGGCCTGTGGTGCAATTTCAGTGGCAAACGCTGTTGGCGGCCTTCCTGATGTTATAGTGGACGGCGAGACAGGTTTTCTATTGAAGGATAATGAACCACAGACCATAGCTGATAAGATTCTTGAAGTTTGGGATAACCCTGATTTATGTAAAATTCAAAATGCAGCTAATGTATTTGTCGAGAAGAATTTATTGTGCGAGAAAGTCGTGGAAAATTCATTGCAAATGCTTGCCAAAATGGATTCGACGGCAATGAGGAAAGGGAGTAGGACAAATTGAGCTGGAAGATACCTTTATTTAAAATATATTGGGATGACAAGGATATAAATGCGGTATCATCGGTGTTAAAAAAAGGCTCAGATTGGGCTAAGGGACCAGAAGTTGCCAAATTTGAAAGAGAAATTTGTGAGTATATGGGAATAGAATATGCTGTTACTGTAAATTCAGGCACAACTGCCCTGCATGCTGCTCTTATTGCCTATGGCATAGGTAATGGGGATGAGGTAATCGTTCCCTCGTTCACTTTTATAGCAACTGCTAATGCCCCGCTCTTCGTAGGAGCAAAACCGGTATTTGCAGATATAGAAGAGGAGACCTATGGCTTGGACCCAGTGGATGTAGAAAAGAAAATTACTCCCAGAACAAAGGCAATTATTCCCATCCATTACGGTGGTGAAGCATGTCATATTAAGGCGCTAAAACGAATTGCCGAAAAACATCACCTGATCCTTATAGAAGATGCTGCCGAGTCCCTTGGTGCAATGGTTAATGGAAAGAAAGTTGGGACTTTCGGCGATTCAGCTATTCTCAGTTTTTGTGCCAATAAAGTAATTTCAACCGGTGAGGGCGGCGCTATACTAACAGACTCCATGGATATATATAAAAAACTGACTTTGATATGCAATCATGGCAGATTAGAAACGGGGGATTATTTCTCTTCAACGGAGCAAATGGAGTATGTGGCGCTGGGATATAATTTCCGCATGTCGACAATGACCGCTGCTCTGGGTCTGGCTCAGTTGGGGAAGTTAAACAATATTATCCATAAAAGAATAGAAAACGCACAATACATGAGTCAAAAGCTCTCGATGATTAAAGGTGTAAAGGTTCCCTTGGTTCCACAAGGGTTTTCCCACGTATATCAACTATATACCATACGTCTAAACGAACGTGGAGATTTAAGAGACAAACTAATGAACTACCTTATCAGCAAAGGTATAATGGCGAAGGTGTATTTTTACCCTGTCCATCAGACCAGTTTTTACCGCCAGCAGTTTGGATATTGTCAAGGCTGGTTGCCTATTACTGAAAAGATTGCCGCAGAAGTCCTGACTCTGCCCATGTATCCCACCTTAACCAAAGAAGAGATAGACTATATAGCAAAGACAGTTGAGAACTTTTTGATAAAAGGTAAATAGAAATGAGCAAGATGATGAAAGGAAAAGTAGTGCTGGTTACCGGGGGTACTGGCTCCATAGGTAGCGAGATAGTACGGCAGTCTCTAAACGAAGGTGCTAGTAAGGTTGTTGTGTTCAGTCGTGACGAGGTAAAGCACTTCATGATGAGGAAAAAATTCTCGAATACCAGGCTTGAGACAATTGTTGGTGATGTGAGAGATTTAAGTAGCATAGAGCAAGCTTTTTACAGGTTCAACATTGATATTCTATATCATGCGGCGGCAATGAAGCATGTAGTTATGTGCGAGGATTTCCCTTTGGAGGTAGTGAAGACCAATATCTTGGGCACTCAAAATGTTGTTGACCTGGCCTTAAAATATGCCATTCCCAGGGTAGTAACTATAAGCACAGATAAGGCTGCTAATTCCGCAAATGTGATGGGTGCATGCAAATTTATCGCAGAGCGAATAACGCTGAATGCGAACAGAGTTGCCAGGCATGAACAATCATTTTCCTGTGTACGCTTCGGTAATGTGGCTAATTCTCGCGGTTCCGTAATTCCTGTTTATGTGGAGAGTCTATTGAATAATAAACCTCTTGAGGTGACTGACCCTGAGGTAACCCGATTTATCATGGCAATTAGCGAAGCGGTTAAACTTGTGCTAAAGGCCACAGGCTATATGCGGGGCGGTGAGATTTTTATTTTGAAAATGAAGGCGTTCAAATTGGGAGACTTGGTGGATGTGATTGTGAACAGAATTGCACCAAATTTGAAAATAGCCAAAGAAGATGTCAAGGTAATCAACAGTGGCTTAGTTACCGGCGAAAAACTCCACGAAGATTTAATGAGTGATATGGAAGCTCCTCGTTTATATCAGTTAAAAGACATGTACGTGTTATTGCCTGATAATAATATCAATGGTAAATACGCCGCTTTAACTAAAGCGAGATTCTCACGATATTCATCATATGATACAGAGCTATTATCAAAGGATGAGATAGAACAGATTATACAAAAATATATTGAAGAACGTACGCTAATAAGATAATAGAATGATCTTTAAAGAAAGGCAGAGAGGTAACTGGTGAAATCGGTGGTCATCATAGGGGCTGGTGGCTTCGGTAGAGAAGTATTGGAGATATTCAAAGACCAGAATGCAATATCTCAGACGTGGGACATTCTGGGTTTCATAGATGAGAATGATAAACTAATTGGCAAGATAGTGAACGGTTACCCGGTACTGGGGGGATTGGCTTGGCTCAAAGATTATAATAGACCGGGTATGGGCTGTGTATGTGCTGTGGGCAATTGTGAGACACGAAGAAAGGTCATTGAGAAGCTGCAGGAAGTTGGTGTCAATTTCTACAATGCCATCCATCCATCGGTGATAATATCAGAGTTTGTTGAACTGGGCAAGGATGTAATTATCTGCGCCGGCTCGATACTGACCGTAAATATAAGGATCGGAGACCACGTGCATATCAATTTAAACTGTACAGTAGGACATGATGCAGTTATAGGAGACTACTGCACAATAAATCCCCTTGTAGCCGTCAGCGGCAGCGATCGCTTAGGTGAGGGCGTATATGTCGGCAGTGGGGCTACATTAATTCAAGGAATATCGGTCGGAGACTGGTCAGTAATAGGGGCTGGAGCAGTAGTCATCGATGATATTTCCTCAGAAGTGATAGCTGTAGGAGTGCCTGCCAAAGTGATAAAGAGTGACCGTCTCTCCTAAAACTCAGCTAGACGGAATACCAATTTTGTGTCCAATAATCAGATTACTCAGTTAGTTTCGCCTTGATAAACGGGGTGCATTACATCGGCTTGATTAACGGGGTGCATTACAATAGTATGAACAACCAATTGTTACGCGATAGAAAACCATATCTATCTCCTGTAGTTTGTTTTATATCGGTTATAGGATTGATCGTCCTTACAACTTTAGCAGTTTTACTAGACATTCCAGTTCTACGGCAAATTTTGGGTCTCTTATTATTAACCACATTACCAGGTTTACTCATTATTCACCTTCTTAAGCTTCATAGATTAGCATTGCTTGAGAAAAGCATATTAATTATTGGACTTGGCCCCGCTTTTTTAATGCTATTCGGCTTAATTTTAAACCAAGTATGCCTAATGGTTCACTATAGGACTCCATTTGACACAAATGTTCTGATATTTGTTTTAAGCGGTGTATTAACATTGCTAGCTATTGGCTCTTATGTGCTAAATAAAGAGGCCTTTTTCTCTTTCCCAGTTCAATTTGAATTAAATAAACGGGGGAAATGGTGTCTGCTTCTACCTTTTATTTTCCCGCTACTTGCTGTATTAGGCGCCCACTCTATAAATACTTCCGATAATAACCAAATTCTGCTTGCCTTGTTTTTCTTAATTCCCATTTGCATCGTATTAATAACCATGGTAAGTCAAAATGGCTCAGCAGGCACTTATTCATTAACAATACTAATGATAAGCATATCCCTTCTTAGCAGCTTATGGCTTAGGTCAGAGCACATTATGGGGCGTGATATGCATACGGAATATTATCTTTTCCAAATGACAATGGTCAATAAACATTGGCAGGTGATAACTAACTCTTCATTAGATGCCTGCTTTAGTATATCTGTGCTTCCAGCTATTTATCAGACTATTTTAAATATGGCGGCACCTGAATACTTGTTTAAAGGAATTTATGTTGTCCTTTGCAGCTTCAGCCCTTTAGCGGTATTCATAATATCAAAGAGATATTTGCCACATGTTTATGCCTTTTTGGCTGCGCTATTTTTTAGTTTCCAGAGTTATTTCTTACTCACTGCGTGTAGCGCAAGAACAAATATAGCCCAGTTCTTCTTTGCGCTTTTCATGATGGTGTTGTTTGATAATATGATGCCAAAGATGAAACGAGTTACTCTGTTAATAATATTCATGCTTGCCATCATTATTTCGCATTACACTACCACATACATATTCCTTGCTGTGTTATTTTTTATGTGGTTGATAGGTTTGACTCTTAACAAAGTCTGGCCCTCTTCAAGTAGTGTTACGTACACTCTGATCATACTATGTTTAGCGTTGATGTTCATTTGGTATGCCCAATTAGTTGAGAGTCCCTTTACGGGGGGGATATTGTTTGTTTCTGAGTTATTGGACCGGTTCGGCTATTTCTTTATCGCTGAAGCGAGAGCAACAGAGATAAATTACATAATGGGCGTGGGTATGGCATCCAAGGACTTCGTATTCTGGTTGCGATATGTTGTTACCTGGATTTCCTTTGTTCTTATCGCTGTGGGTATCATTGGCACTATAATTAGGTCTCAAAATAAGTCATCTACTTTTGTGGAAGGAAGTTTATTCTCAGAATTTGTTGGATATAATTTGAATAGAAACTTTCTCATTGCGGCTTTGGTCTGCTGTGGAATATTATTAGTTGAAGTAGTAACCCCATATCTTTCCATAGGCTATCGATCAACACGTGTATATCCTCAGTTGGTAGTCATTTTAGCTACTTTCTTTGTGATGGGTGGCATTATAGTATCAAAATATCTTAGATTGAATCCTCGTCTACTAATCCTATTGATATTAATTATTTACTACATATCAACTACTGGCTTGTTACAACAGATAACAGGTCAGGGTGCAAGTTTGGCATTGAATCCGCGCGGACCCTTGATGGATGTTGAACTTATTCATGATCAGGAAATCCCGGCTGCTATTTGGCTAAAGGAACACGCTGAAGAAAACACTCTTATCTATTCTACCGATTATGTTAGTCATATGAGGCTAATAAGCCAGGGTCTGCTTCCACCTGACATAATTAACTTTACAAGCTTCCTCGAACGGAAAACCCATGGCTATCTCTATTTGAGCTATAATAATGTAGTGAATAATAACATTAGAACCGAGACAAAATCTTATGCCCTAGATGATTATTCTAGTAGGCTTGTGGGTATGAATAGAATCTATTCCAATGGTGGCTCAGACATTTATAAATGAAATTAGATAAATTGATATTGTCAGGTCAATTAATAATTCTTATTTTCTTCTGACCTTATATGTCTTAATCGCCTGTTTGAACAATACTATATCTGTTTGGGTGAAACCTTTTATCATATAAAGTACCCCAAAATATATTATTACCGCTAATAAAATCAGTACTATCAGATTAATATTGATAAAATACTGTATGAAAAGTGCCATTATTATACAAGCTACCGCTGGCTTAATAACGATTTTGTGCAGTGGCAAGGAATGAAAATAATGGGAAACAAAATAGAAGCAAAGTACAACCAGTATTGATTCAGCAGCTATTGTGGCAATTGCTGATCCGATAAGACTGAAATAGGGAATAAGGATAAGGTCTAGAATGCAGGTTAATACTGCGCATATACCACAGGCAATTGCTGATTGCCTCTGCTTTTCTATTGCTATTAGTATCCTCCATAAAGGGATGTATATAAAAAATAGCAAAATATCCCATGCCAGAATTTGAAGGACATTTATAGAGTTAGCGAATTTTTCGCCATAAAAGAAAGGGATAATTTTAATAGATAGCAGCATTGTTCCCGTTGCTAAAGGCAAACCGATATAAAACATATATCTTATTAATGTTGCATAAGTGAATTTCAGCGCGCCTATAGAGGATACGAATAATGCTGACATCATCGGAAAAAGGGCTGTCCCTACCATGATTGGAATTGGTCTCAGTGTTAGTACCAATTTATAAGCAGCGCTATACCATCCAACGACGGCATCTCCCTTCAAGGCGGACAGAATTATGGTATCTATTTGGGTGAAAATTGGGATAGTCGCGACTCCTATAGCCATTGGAGTTGCAACCGTCGCTGCTTTCCGCCATAAATCGAGGTCAATCTCTATTTTTGGTGTTGTGAACTTCCATTTACAGATAATAAAACTAAGCACAACATCAAATGCGCTGCTTAGAACAAAAATATAAGCGATTTGGATTAGGCCATATCCGCTGATTAAGGCAGCAAAGCCAAGTGAGGTTCTTATTATTAGAATGAGGGCTGTGGTAAAACCAATGTATTCCATTTTCTCAAAAGCCAAAAATACTGCTCTAAAGGTATTAGCGAACGAATTAAGTATGATATAAAAAGAAAAGACTATAATTGTTTCTACAGTCTCTGGAGAACGCCCCATTAAGTTAATTACCATCAGTATTAACCCAAACACCGTGATAGATAGGATAGCCTTTATAACAAGAATATTTCCTAGATATTTTGGGGCAACAGATCTGTCACGAGCAATATCTCTAGCCATAAAAGTACTGAATTCGAGATCAATAGGTATGGAGAATAGCGCGATAAATGAGAGCGCAAACGAATATTCGCCAAAAATCGTATCACCAAGTATGCGGGCAAAGGTAATTGTAAAAAAAACAGTTAGCAAAGTAGAAATAATCTGGCTAACATATAAAAATATGGTATTCTTAAGAATAAGCTGAATCGGTTTCATCCATTTATCCAGGGAGCATATTTGAAAGACACTTATGGTAATTAATTATGTGACAAAGTGTAATACCTTGGACTTCACCTGACAACTTAAGTCTCATTGACAGTAACAATATTTTTTAGTTATAACTGACCTTATCCCGCATTTAGCAGCAAGTCGCCTTAGTATCCAGTCGTTGTGGCTATTCTTACCAAGTTTCTGTGTCTGTATCTTCTGCACACTTGTGTCAATATGCATTTCAATCCACGGTTACGCTCTTGGCCAGGTTGCGCGGCATGACGATGGAGCAGCCCCTCTCTTTGGCCGCGTGGTAGGCTATTAGTTGCAGGGCCACGTTGTTGAACAGCGGGGAGACAAGCGGGTCGGCCGCGGGCACATAGATAACCCGGTCAACGTACTTCTCCACCTCGTCGTCACCCTCGGCGGCCAGCGCCATTACAGGGGCTTCACGCGCCTTGATCTCCTTGATGTTGGTGAGCATGGTATCACGAGTATAATCATCAGCCTCCAGTATCACAGCCCTGGCCTTCACCAGGCTCCCTGTCTTTCCGTATCCGCTATGATCATCGCGCCTCCACCTTTTCCAAAATCAGACGGATATAGTATACTGCTACTTTGTACGAAGGTAAACACCTGTGGAGGTGCGCGCAGTATGGTGCCGATAAGATTTAAATACGACCTTCTGCTGATACTCATCCTGTCCGCCCTGCTGGTAGTTGTCATCATCCTGTTGCCCTCAGACATGCTGCGCATCATACTGGGGCTGCCCTTCCTGCTCCTCTTCCCGGGCTATACGCTGATAGCAGCCCTCTTTGTAAAAAAGGCTGACCTGGATGGAATAGAGAGGGTTGCCCTGAGCCTGGGGCTGAGTATCGCTGTGGTGCCGCTGCTGGGGCTGGCTCTCAATTACACGCCATGGGGCATCAGGCTCTACCCGGTGTTGATCACGGTCATCGCGTTCACACTGGCCATGTGTATCGTCACGTGGCTGAGGCGGCGCCGTTTGCCGGGGGAAGAGCGCTTCGCCATCTCATTTAGCTTTAATACGGCGGGCTGGATGGGCTCATCCAAATTAGACAGGGCTTTGACCGTGCTACTGGCGCTGGCAATACTGGTGGCCGTGGGGACGCTGATCTATGTGATATCAACGCCAAAGGTTGGGGAGAAATTCACTGAGTTCTATATATTGGGGTTGGGTGGCAAGGCGGCCGATTACCCTCGGGAGCTATATGTGGGACAACAGGCCAGCGTGATAGTGGGTATCGTGAACCACGAGTCCGGGGATACGAGCTACAGGGTGGAGGTGACTGTGGACGGGGTAAAAGATAAGGTGATAGCGCCGCTAACGCTGGCCGATAAGCAGAAGTGGGAGCAGGAGGTAAGCTTCAGCCCGTCTAAAACAGGCGATAAACAGAAGGTGGAATTCCTGCTCTACAAGGGGGCAGAGCTGACGCCCTCGCAGGAACTGCACCTGTGGATCGACGTGACTGAGTAACGCAGCGCGGGGTTTTATTCGGCTGTGAAGACGATGTCGTCAAACCAGGCCGTGCCCGAGCAGCCGGCCAGCTCCAGCCAAACATAGCAGGTTGCCGCATCTGCCGGGGCGCTGACCGCATAATCATAATAGCTCCAACCGCCGGTGCCTTTGACGTAAGGCATAAGCTCGCCGCCCTTGACCGCCTTGCCGCTTGAATTCAACCATTGCACCGCCAGTCGGGCGCCGCCCTCGCCTGCGATATCCTCCGTCTTTATCCAGCCTCCTATGACACAGGTGGTTCCCGGCTGAACAGCCAGCTTCTGATACCACCTGGCCACAGGCCAGGGCGTGAAGGGCGCTACCGAGGACATCTTTATGCCCGCGCAGGAGCCGCCCACCCGGCCCGGTTCCGGAAAGAGGAATGAAGGTTGGTTATTTGATTGCTTGCTCGCCCAGCTTGCAGGCGGCCGTCCGCGCACAGCCTCGAAGCCGCCGTTCTGCAGTGTGCCCGTTGCGGCAAAGCCGTCGGATATATCCTCATCAATAATGAACACATTATCCCTGACCTTAATCAGTCCGCTGCCGTCGCACGGCAGACGGTTATAGATAAGTGTCACCCTGTTATCCCGCAGAAAAGCGGTATCCGGGCAGCCGCTGTTGAGGTATCGGTAGACCAGGTCGTCAGCCGGCGCCTGCGTGGCAGCTATCCGCCGCAGCACATTGATACCGGTTACGGCAGTAAAGGGAGTGGCCTCCCATGGGTCCAGCACGGCCAATGACGCATCGTCCATCAACACATTGTCCCTGATCCAGGTGAAGGCGCGGTAATCTTCATCATCTATCATGTGGTAATAGGTGTAGTTTAAGCGGGGTGGCAGGGTCGTGGCTAATGTCACCATTACCAGCAGTGCGCAGAGCAGGCCGCCGGCCGGCGCTTTAATTGACCTCACCCACAGCAGCCCGGCGCCGGCCAGTATTCCGATCAGCAGCAACGCTGTATGCAGGCTACGCGCATAGAGGATGTAATTGCCGTACTGGAACCACAGCAGTGCCAGCCCGGCAACCAGCAGCAGGGCCAGGCCGAGTATCAACCCGTAACTACGCCTGTCACCTTTCCTGGCCAAATATATAATGCCTATGAAGCACAGTATCAGGGGGAGCATACCGAACAGCCAGAGCAGCGCCGGTATATCCACGTGCGCGGGCAGGGCCTGCGACACCTGGAGCTTGCCCAGCGCCGGCAGCAGCCTGGACCACATCCAGGGCAGGGCGCTGAGCAGTGGGACAATCAGGGCGGCGGACAGGCCGATGCTGTGACGCCAGTTACCCTTGAGGTTGATAAGTATGTAAGGCGCCATAACGATGTAGAGCACGGTGGCGGTGGGCGGGTGCAAAAGCCACAGGAAACAGGCGATGAGGAAGAGCAGCAGGTAGGCCGGCCACGATTTGACCCTGAAGGCTAAAAACAGGGAGAGCGGGATGAAGGCCAGCCCCAGCGCCACGGGAACCATGAAGGCCGGGCCCATCAGCCCTATCGTGGTGGGTATTAAACAGGTGAAGAAGGCGGCCTCCAGACCGTAGCCTTCCTTCCTGCACAGCACATAGACAGCCAGCACGGTGAGCATGAATACCAGGGACGGGCCGAAGCGGAAGAGCGCCAGCCAGTCAATGCCGCTGATCTGCTGCAGCATGGCTATCCAGAGGTGATAATTAACCTCCAGGCTGTTACTGAGACCGGTGGCTTCCTGTCCGCTGAAGGGGTTTGGGAAGGAAACAGAGCCCATCTCCACTGTGGTCTTGCTGTAGGCCAGGTGTGCCCACTCATCGAAATGCAGCGGGTAGGCGTAGCCGATATGTGGGATGAAGGCCATGAAGAAGGCCAGGAGGAGGATCAATACCAGCAATAAGGTTTTCGTCATAATCGTTTAATATGGGCGCACCTGAAGGTACGCCCCTACGATTCTAATTTTATCTTTTATTACATGTCATTGCGAGCCCGAAGGGCGCGGCAATCTGTCCTCAGCGCGTAGATTGCTTCGTCGCTACGGCTCCTCGCAATGATAGTAAGCGCCACGATCAAAATGCGACATGTGGACATTGTCCGTATACATACGCACGTCCTATTATCTGATTCATGCGCGATGTACCTATATTACCGGGAGAATATTCAAATTGGAAGGATAGCGGCTGCGAGTTGCATTCACAATGTCTGGATTGCCCTTTTCCGCGTTGCATGGAGGAGAAGCCGCGGGGAAAGCAACAGACACGTCTGAAGTTGAGGGCTTCGGCGATGAGAAAGATGCGCCGCAGCGGTAACGGCGTACAAGTGGTGGCGAAGGCCTTCGGGGTATGTGTTCGCACGGTGCAAAGGGAGATTAAGAGGGGAAGGAGGGGCAAGAAGTAAAGATTGGGTTGGATTGAATTGCTCCGGCGCTATTTTAGCCGCATTTACAGCAGGTTTATCCCCCGCAGCGCCTCGGCCACTATGCCTATTTCACCGGAGCGCTCTTCTATTTCGCCGGGGGTGTAACACAGCAGGTCAACACGCCTGAGGGCGCTATTCTCCAGTACATAAGTGCCCCGCGGCGGACTCTTTGTCATATAAGGTTGCGGGCACCCCGTTGGCAGCGTCAGGACACCGCGTGATTATGTAATCGGGGCTGAGCTCGGCGGCGGCTTTAACCACATCGCGGGGCGCATCCAAACCCTGCGCCAGTTCAACAAGGTCGTGCGTAAACTCAGCTCTGCGTTTTTTCTCGATATGGAGCGCCTTAATGGACTTCTCAGCGGCCTGTTCGGCAAAGAACACGGAGGCATAGTAGATCTTTATTTTGAGCAATTGAGAGGCTGTATCAATATCGTGGCCGCTCTGCTCTAATAACCGCAGGGATTCTTTACGCATATTTAAAATCTTATACCCCTTTAAATTCTGGGGCAATCACTGACCGGGCGCATCCGCCTGCGCTTTATCAAAAAGCGACATTTCTCAATTGTTTGTATGCGCATGGATGCCATATTATCGCTTCTGTATGGATTTTGATATTAAGAGTATAGACCAGATGGACCGCGCCCGCCTGTCCGCCTATAGGTCAAATCTGGATTTCTACAACGGCGCGCAGTGGTCGGAACGCTCACGCTACCGGCAGCTGGTCTTTAATTACGTGAAGATTGCGGTGGATAAGGTCACCAGCTACCTGATGAACGAGTTGAATTTTGCCTGTGAGGAGAACGCGGGCGGGTTTGAAAACCCGCCTCTACGGACCAATCGTAGGGG